>ERZ836829.106-NODE-106-length-134880-cov-5.530399_pt1 | contig 134880 bp, 108 predicted proteins | sample MGYA00519574_ERZ836829 | MGnify/ENA primary metagenome ERZ836829 (study PRJEB31850, sample SAMEA3708808) | human gut metagenome | biome: human gut; feature: human-associated habitat; material: faeces | place: China | collected 2014 ...
TTTATTTTTTATCATATACAGAAAGACTCCAGTTGGCCAACTGCCCACAAAATCAAAATTTCTACAGTTCCTTTTTCCCCCCATCCTATGCTATAATAAAAAAGACTAATTGAACAATTATCATAATGCGACATTGACATTTGACAAACTTAGGGGGCGAAAGACCATGAAGATCAAAGGAGTCAGACTCTACGGAGTCAAAGATATACGTCTGGAAGAATTTGAAATCCCTGATATTGCCGAAGATGAAGTACTGTTAAAGATTGAATGTAATGGGATTGCTATGTCAACGCTAAAAGAGATCACTTTGGCACAGCGTCATTTACGAGTACCAAAGAATATTAAGAAGAAACCAGTACTGATCGGACACGAATTTTCAGGAACAATTGCGAAAGTCGGAGAGAGATGGAAGGATGAATATCAGGAAGGCAAGAAATTTGTGATCGTACCTGAGATTCCACTTCAGATTGAATCACCAGGATATTCTTACCCATATTTTGGTGGAGCAGCAACCTATTGTATTGTACCGGGAGACGTTATAGAGAAAGGATGTCTGATACAAAGAGAAACCGGTGCGTTTTATGAGCTTGCCCAGGCTCAGGCATTATATAGTGTAGTAAGCAGTTTCCACTCAAATTATCACAGTAAACAAGGATCGCATGACCATATATCAGGAATCAAGGAAGGTGGGAATACGATCATTCTTGGAGGAGCAGGACCTATGGGTCTGATGGCAATTCGATATGTGTTGGAGATGGAAAAGAAACCAAAGCGTTTAGTTATCACAGATACGAATCAAGAGCGTTTAGAGAAAGTAAGGAGAATCATTCCCGTTGAGGAAGGCAGGAGACACGGAGTAGAACTCTACTATATCAATCCATCGATGGTAACAGATTCTGTCCCAGTATTACTGGCAATGACAAATGAAAAAGGCTATGATGATGTCTTTGTTTATGCACCGCCCAAATGTGTAGCAGAGATTGGAAATCGTATTATGGCAATGGATGGCTGCATGAATATTTATGCAGCGACAGCGGATAAGAACTACCGGGCAGGAATGAATATTTATGGAAGTCATTATTTAAAGACCAAACTGATCGGATCTTCTGGAGGACTACGATCTGATATGGTCGAAGCACTTGAACTGATTGAGAATAAAAAGATGAACCCGGCAATAGGAATCACACATATTGGTGGAATCAATGCAATCGTAGATACGACTTTGTATTTAAAGAAAATGCAGGGATCTAAGAAAATTATTTATCCACAGATAGATCTTCCACTTACAGCGATCGAGGATTTCCGAAAGCTTGGAGAAAATGATCCTGTATTTACGCAGTTGGCAGACGCATGCAGTAATCATGGAGGGTTGTGGAATTCGGAAGCAGAAAGTATTTTGTTGAAGCATTTTGAAAAATAGGAAAAAGGATATATGAAGGAATGTAAAAACTTCATATATCCTTGTTATTTTACAAAATGTTTACATTTGTTTGAAATTAGAATTTACATATATCTGATAAAATTTTTCAATGAACAAGGAAAATGCTAAAAGCAAAAGTATTAGGAGGTATATATGAAATCTAATTGGAGAAAACAAATGATGATCAGTGCATTAGCATTGACACTTTCTGCGGCAAATGCAGCTCCAGTATTTGCAAGTGCGGCTCCAGATGGTAAGACAAATGCAGCAGAAATTGCACAGACAATGGGAACAACGACACAGTGGAATCGTTGGCAGAAAGAATGGGAAACTTTAAAAAATGACTGGACACAAATTTCATTATCACCAGGAAGCAATGCAACAGAATTGAATTTTGCATGGTACACACCAAAACAGATAAATGATAATAATTCAAATGCAGATGTGGAAGCAAAAGTACAAGCAATTTCCAAAGATCAGAAGGATAGTAATGTTCCAAAACTGATCATCGGTGAAGGACGTAATATGAAAAATGCCAAAGTATATGAGGCAGAACAAACCGAAGTAAAAGATGAGCAGGACAGCAATGGTGAAACATATAATTCTAATAAGGTAACAGCAACAGGATTAAAAGAAAATAAAACATACTATTATAGTTATGACAACGGAAATGGATATACAAAACCGGCTGCGTACACAACAAAATCTACAAAAAACTTTTCATTTGCGTTTGTAGGAGACCCACAGATCGGATCTTCCAATGAATTAAAAGGAAAAGACAGTCAGGAATTTTATGATGCACAGTCAAATGCAGTAAAAAGTGATGCATTTAACTGGTCATCCACTTTAAATGCAGCGTTAGAAAAGACAGATAACAAGTTAAGTTTTGTCGTATCCGCAGGTGACCAGATTCAGACAACAAAGAAAAAATCACCAAACAAAGATGCATCAAAAAGTGAGATCGAGTATACTGGATATTTAAGTCCGGAAGCATTAAAATCTCTTCCAGTGGCAACAACAGTAGGTAACCATGATGCAGATAACGCAAACTATACATATCATTTTAACAGAACAAATGCCAGTGAACTTGGAAGTAATAAGGTAGTCGGTGGAGATTATTATTTCAAATATGGAAATGCCTTATTTATCATGTTAAATACACAGGATACAAATGTAGCAGAACATAAACAGTTTATTGAGCAGACAGTTGCAGCCAATAAAGACTGCAAATGGAGAATCGTAACACTGCATCAGGATATCTATGGTTCAGCAGAACATTCTAACGAGCCAGAGATCACAAATTTAAGATACCAGTTAACACCAATTTTTGAACAAAATGATATTGATGCGGTATTAACGGGTCATGACCATGCATATTCCAGATCTAAAATGTTATTAGGCGGAACAAAAGCCAATGATTATACAGACGATGAGTTTGATGCAGAATTAAAGAAAGATATGGATGCGGGTGAAAATCCAACAACAAGAACTGTAGCACCAGCAAATATCAAAAATGACAGCACAGATGAAAAAGACCAGAAATACTTATCATACCTTAAGAGTATCATGGATGAAAAAGCAATTGAAACTGTCAAAAAACAAGGAAGTTCTGTGATCAATCCAGAAGGTGTCCTTTATATGACAGCCGGTTCTTCTTCAGGAAGTAAGTATTATGATCTTGTACCAAGACAGCAGACATACATTGCACACCGTTGGCAGGAAGATGTTCCAACATATTCTGTTGTGGGCGTGACAGAAAACAATTTAACAATCAATACATATCGTACAGACAATGATGAAAAGATTGACGAAACATTTTCTATCACAAAGAGCAAAGGAGATGTAGCATCACTCAACAAAGAAATTAAAGCAACAGAAAGTATTGTAAAACAGAAAAATACATATACAACACAAAGCTACAGAGTCTTTGAACAGGCACTTGCAGGAGCGAAGAAAGTTGCAGCAGATAAAAAGGCAACAAAGAGTGAAGTACAAAATGCATTAAAAGCTCTGACAAATGCAAAAGCAGCATTAGAAAAAAAAGTTGTAGTAGCAAAAGCATCTGCAACGCTGAAAGCTGGGAAAAAGAAGGTAACAGTTAAGATCAAAAAAGCATCTGTATCTGGATATGAGATTAAATATGCAACAAACAAGAACTTTAAAAATGCAAAGACAAAAAATACAACAAAAACTACTTATACGATCAAATCATTAAAATCAAAGAAGAAATGCTATGTAAAAGTTCGTGCGTACAAAGTAGTCAAAGGTAAGAAAATCTACGGTTCTTACAGTAAAGTTCTGAAAGCAACTGTGAAATAACAATGAAACAAAAACAGATGAAAAGAGTGTGTCTGCTGATCGCAGGCATTCTCTTTCTTCTGCTGTTTTTTTCTTTTTCTGGGATCAAGAAGACAAAACTTCTTGATACAGATGGAAGGAATTTTGAAAAAGCAGAAGTAACAAAAGTGATCTCTGGAAATTTATCCAATAGTGGAAGTGGCAAACAAACCGTAGAATTAAAACTTTTATCTGGAGATCATAAAGGAAAAACAATACAGGCAACAAGTTCCCAAAGTTATTTATTTGGTGCAAAATGTAAAAAGGGAATGAAAGTCATAGCGATCGTGAATGAATCAAATGGAGAATTAGTAGCGTCTGTATACAGTGTAAACAGAGGTCCTATGGTATGGCTGATGGCAGCTATTTTTGTGGCGATCGTGGTTGCAGTAGGTGGAAGAAAAGGAATATCATCAATCTTAAGTTTGATCTTTACAATGCTCTGCATCTTTTTTATTTTCCTGCCAATGATCTACAAAGGAATATCTCCAATCTTGGCAGCTGTTTTGGTGGTCGCATTTACAACGGTTGTTACGATGTGTATGGTCGATGGGATCACGAAGAAATCAGTAGCTGCAATGCTTGGAACGATCATAGGTGTCGTATTTTCGGGAGCTTTTGCATTGATCTTTGGACAAGTGACTTCGATCACTGGCTATAATGTATCGGATATAGAAAATCTTGTTTATGTCGGAGAAATGACGGATATCAAGATTGGGGAACTTTTATTTGCAGGGATCCTGATCGCATCCTTAGGTGCCGTCATGGATGTTGGAATGTCAATCGCATCGACGCTTAATGAATTAAAAGAACAAAATCCACAAATGATGTTAAAAGAATTATTTCAATCAGGAATGAATGTCGGAAGAGATATGATGGGAACGATGACAAATACATTGATCCTTGCATTTACTGGGGGATCGATCAACACATTAGTATTTATCTTTGCATACAATTATGAATATCAGCAAGTGATCAACATGTATTCGGTAGGAATCGAGATCATGCAGGGATTATCATCAAGTCTTGGTGTGATCATGGCAGTTCCAGTAACTTCTTGGATCGCAGCATTTTTATATAGCAAGAATCAAAAATAATAAAGAAAAGGCAGAAAATTGATTGGGTTTTCTGCCCTTTTCTTTTGGAAAATAAGATATTAGACTTTTCTCATCGAAACAGATATACTTAGATATAGATATTAAAAAAAGGATGAGATGATCATGGAAAAAAGAAAACACATCTGTGTCGGAATTCTGGCACATGTTGATGCTGGAAAGACGACGCTTTCCGAGGCAATTTTATATACAGCAGGTAACTTAAGAAAATTTGGACGAGTAGATAACGGAGATGCGTTTTTAGATACTTATGAACTGGAAAGATCAAGAGGGATCACCATTTTTTCAAAGCAGGCGGAAGTATCTATGGAAGACATGGATCTGACATTGCTTGATACACCGGGGCATGTGGATTTTTCAGCAGAAATGGAACGTACATTACAGGTATTAGATTATGCGATCCTTGTGATCAGTGGTGCGGATGGTGTTCAGGGACATACACTGACTTTATGGAGTCTGTTAAAGAGATATGAGATTCCAACATTTCTATTTATCAATAAGATGGATCAAAATGGAACAGACCAGACAGCATTATTAGAAGAACTGCAAGAACGTTTAAGCAGCGGATGCATTGATTTTGGAATGAAAAACAGTGATGAATTTTATGAAGCTGTTGCAATGGAAGATGAAATGCTGTTAGATCAGTATTTGGAATCAGGTGAGATAAGTGATGACCAGATTCGAAAAATGATCACAGAACGCAAGGTGTTTCCATGTTTCTTTGGATCAGCGTTAAAACTTCAGGGAGTGGAAGAATTTTTAAAAGATTTTGGATATTACACAGAAGAAAAAGAATATCCAGAACAATTTGGAGCGCGTGTTTTTAAGATCACAAGAGACGAGTCAGGAAACAGACTGACACATTTAAAAGTGACAGGGAAAGACTTGAAAGTGAAGACAGTGATCACAAACAGTGACGAGAAGATCAATCAGATCCGCATTTATTCAGGAGAAAAATACGAAACAGTGAATGAACTTGAAGCTGGAAGAATCTGTGCGGTGACAGGGTTTAGTGATACATTTCCGGGACAGTGCCTGGGTGTTGAGCAAGGTGGTTATGAACCAGTGCTTGAACCAGTTCTTACATACCAGATGATTCTGCCAGAACAGACAAGTGCAACAGTTATGCTGCCGAAATTAAGACAGTTAGAGGAAGAAGAACCAGAACTTCATATTATATGGAATGAAGAATTACAGGAAATTCAGGTTCAGATCATGGGAGAAGTCCAGATTGAGATTTTAAAAAGTCTGATCAAGGAACGTTTTGATGTTGATGTAGAATTTGGACAAGGAAATATTGTATACAAAGAAACAATCAAAGATATAGCAGAAGGCGTTGGACATTTTGAACCATTAAGACATTATGCAGAAGTACATTTGATCTTAGAACCATTGGAGAGAGGAAGCGGAGTTGTCATTGATACACAGTGCAGTGAAGATGTACTGGACAAAAACTGGCAGAGACTGATCCTGACTCATTTATTGGAGAAAGAACATAGAGGTGTTTTGACAGGGGCACCAATCACGGATATCAAGATCACACTGGCAGCAGGACGTGCACATCAGAAGCATACAGAAGGTGGAGATTTCCGTCAGGCAACGTATCGAGCAGTACGTCAGGGACTTCGTATGGCAGAAAGTGTTTTACTGGAACCATATTACAAATTCCGTTTAGAAATCCCACAGCAGATGGTGGGACGCGCCATGACGGATATTGAAAAGATGCATGGAACATTTGAAACTCCGGATACATCAAAAGAAATGGCTGTATTACAAGGCGTTGCACCTGTTTCGACAATGCAGGACTATCAAAAAGAAGTACTGGCATATTCCAAAGGAATGGGAAGATTATTTACTACATTAAATGGATATGATATCTGTCATAATGCAGATGAGATCATTAAACAATCAGGTTATGACCCAGATCATGATCTGGAAAATCCATGTGGTTCCGTATTTTGCTCTCATGGTGCTGGATATAATGTGGCATGGAATGAAGTCCCAGACCATATGCATTTAGAAAGTGTGTTAGCAAAAGAAACTGTGGAAGAAGAATTGGATGAAATTACACAGCGAAGAGCGTATATCGAGGAAGAGTGGATTGATACCGATGAGATTGACAAAATTTTAGAACAGACATTTTATGCAAATCAGCACAATAAAAGTAAATGGAAGAAAAAGAAAGCAGCAAGAATTGAACAGGATTACCATTCATCTGCAGAAAAGTCATCTGTGAAACGCGATATGTCCAAGAAATATTTGCTGGTTGACGGATATAATATCATTTATGCCTGGGATGAACTGAAGGAACTGTTAGATACGAATGTTGATGCAGCCAGAGGAAAACTCCTTGATGAAATGAGCAATTATCAGGGAATGAAAGGCATGGAGCTGATCGTTGTGTTTGATGCGTATAGAGTGAAAGGGCATGAAACAGAGATCACAGATTATTTAAATATTCATGTCGTGTATACAAAAGAAGCAGAAACAGCCGACCAGTATATCGAAAAATTTGCCCATACACATGGAAGAAAATATGATGTAACCGTTGCGACATCCGATGGTCTGGAGCAGATCATCATCCGTGGACAAGGATGCCATCTGCTTTCTGCAAGAGAATTAAAAAGAGATTATGAAGAAGCGAAAGCACAGATCAGAACCGATTATCTTGATAATCAGAAAACAGAGAAAACTTACGTTATGGATGGAATTTCATTAAAAGAGAAACAGCCAGAACATGAAGATTAGTCACACAAAAATGGAGGTGATATGATGGGGAAAATATATCTGGAAGGTGCAGATAACGCCAGAGATCTAGGTGGTTTAAAGACAACGGAAGGAGCAGTGATCAAGGACAAGATGCTGATCCGCAGCAATCGTTTATCAAGAATCACATCACAGGACAAAAAACTCTTGGAAAATGAGTATCATTTACAGAAGATTCTGGATTTGAGAACACCAATGGAAGTAGAACAAGAACCGGATCTTGAAGTAACCGGATCAGTGTATGAGAATATTCCATTTTTTATGGAAAGCATGGTGGGAGTCAGCAGAGAACAGGAAACAAAAAAACAAATGTTACATATGGAAGAATTTCCGGAAATGTCTGATATTTATAAAATGATGATCAAAGAAGAATTCTGTCGAAAACAGATCACACAGGCAGTCAATGAAGTTATGACGACAGAAAATGGCGCTGTTTTATGGCATTGTACCGAGGGAAAAGACCGCTGCGGTCTGTTATCAGCAACGATTTTATTTTTGCTTGATGTATCCGAAGATGATGTGATGGAAGATTATTTAAAGACGAACAAAGCTGCGATCACAAGAGTTGAAAAATTGAAAAAGAAACTTCACTTTGCAGGACTGCATAAAGAAAAGATAGAAAAGCTGGAAGGATATTTTGTAGCAAAAGAAGAATTCTTAAATGCGGCATTGCAAACCATGAAAGAGGAATATGGTTCAATCAACCAGTTTATGATCAATGGACTTGGAATTTCAATGAAGCAAAAAGAAGATTTTAAACAAAAGGTGTTGGAATAAGAAGCATTGGAGTGAAAAATGGAAGAAAAGAAAAAAACAATTGTAATGTTCGGGGATTCCCTGACAGATTATTTCCCGATGGAGAAATTAAAAGATATCGATGCTGAGATCATAAACAGCGGCGTTGCGGGAGATACGATCGCAGAGATGGGTGCAAGGCTGTCTTACGATGTATTTCCATACAAACCAGATATCATCATCATGCAAGGCGGTGCAAATGACTTTCTGATGTCATTATATCCGGGTGCGAAAGCACTGGCAGAACGCTTGATTAGACTGGCATTAAGAATTAGAAAGCAGCTTCCACAGACAAAGATTTATATTGAATCCATGTATCCGGCATATACCAAAAGAATCGGGCTGATGCCGTCTTGGGCAGAGGGAAAATCCAATGGAGAAATTGAGAAGATCAATACGGAGATCAAAAAATTATGCGAGGCATATGATTTTGCATATGTGGATGTTTTCCATAAACTGATCGGGGAAGACGGGCAATTGTCCAGAGAATATACGGTGGATGGGATACATTTGCAGGAGAATGCTTATGATGTGGTAGCAGATATCATTTGCAAAATTTATGATATTGACAATGGTAAAGGGAATGGATATAATAAAGAAGTATAGAGATTGTGACCGTTTTAAGTAATGGGCGATACTCTATCTTTATTAGACATTTAAATTGGATTGCGATTGTGAAGCCAAGCATGACCTGTATAGTATATGTTATTACATAAATTATAAGGTCATTTTTTATTTTGGCATGAATTTGCTGAAACAGGATATAGGAAGAGATAAGGCCAATCTTGAAATATATCATTTGGAAAGGGACATACATGAAAATTAAGAAAAAACTTAATAATAATGTAGCTGTCGTAACAGATAAAACTGGAAACGAAATCATTGTTATGGGGAAAGGAATTACCTATGACAAGAAATCAGGAGACTGCATAGATGAAGAGCAGGTAGAAAAACGATTTGTTCTATCTAATAAAGATTTTTCTATGAAATTTCAAGAAATATTATTAGATATTCCAGCAAAATATTTAGAAGCCAGTAATTGCATTATTGAAAGGGCAAAGAAATATTTAGATGCAGAAATAGATGATAATATCTATATTTCATTGACGGATCATATCCATATGGCGGTAAAGCGTTATTTGGATGGAATGCAGGTTCCAAATCCATTATTATTGGATATCAAACGATTTTACAACAAGGAATATGAGATTGGATGCCAGGCGCTAGAGATTATCAAAGATCAGCTGAAAGTAGAACTTCCAGAAGATGAAGCAGGATTTATAGCATTTCATTTTGTAAATGCACAGCAGAATCTGGAGTCGTCCAGAATGGTAGATATCATGAAGCTTGTAAAAGAGATCACGAACATTGTAAAATATCAGATGGGATTGGATTTTGATGAGGAATCGGTGTATTATTATCGATTTATCACACATTTGAAGTTCTTTGCACAGCGGTTATTTTTAGAAAACAAGCAGTATACAGATGATGATAATCCATTATATCATATTGTCAAAGAACAATATAAGAAGGCATTTAACTGTACCCAGTCAGTTGTGAAATTTGTAGGTAATAAATATAATTATAAGATATCCAAAGAAGAACAGTTATATTTAACAGTACATATTGAAAATATTATAACGAAAAGTAAAAAATAATTGGATTGTAACGATGAATAAATTCAAATCGGCGAAACCAAGAGTCTTTGTGGACCCTTGGTTTCTTATTTTTTAAGGAGAAATAATATGAGCGATAATAAAACTTTAGGAAGAAAGATCATAGAGGCAGCGGGAGGTGCCGAAAATATCAAGTCGATCACAAACTGTGCGACAAGATTGAGAATGTATATCAAAGATGCATCAAAATATGATGAAGAAACAATTAAGAAAATTGATGGGGTTATGGGAACATCAATTGTTGGAGATCAGTATCAGGTTATTGTAGGTCCAAAAGCGATTCATTTATGTAAAGCAATACAGGATGAATATGGAATTGCAGGTGCAGGAAAGAAACAGGAAAAAGCCAAAGGAAATATTGTGAACAGATTTTTGGAGACAGTGTCCGGCTGTATCGCACCATTAGTTCCAGCATTGGCAGCATCAGGTTTGATCAAGGTATTATTAACAATCTGTTCTATGTTGAATTTGCTTCCAGAACAGAGTCAGACATATGCGTTGTTAAGTACAGCCTCAGATGCAGTGTTTTATTTCATGCCAATTATTCTTGCATATACGTCTGCCAAACGTTTTCAATGTAATGAAGTGTTGGCAATTGTAATCGCGGGAGTGTTATTACATCCTAATTTTGTAAGTATGGTAACACAGACACAGGAACAAAATATGGCAATTCATTTCTTAGGACTGCCAGTGACACAGACAAGTTATAATGGAACTGTTGTACCAATTATCTTGACTGTATGGGTAATGTCATATATCGAGAAATTTATTGATAAAATACTGCCAGAAGTTGTAGTACATTTATTCAGACCATTACTAATTGTTTTATTTATGACACCAATCGCATTGATCGTAACAGGACCTGCGGGAGCAATCTTTGGACAGGGATTAGCCGTTGTATTACAGGGAATTTTTGCAAAAGCAGGATGGGTTGCACTCGCATTAACATTACTTGTAACAAGTTTCTTATGTATGACAGGTATGCATCTAGCCTTAATTCCTGTAGCAATGACATCTATTGCAGAAGTTGGATATGATGAATTTGTATTAGTTGTATTTTTATGCTTTACATTATCTCAGGGAGCAGCAGCTTTAGCGGTATTATTAAAAACAAAGAATTCTAAATTACGTCAGTTAGCAATTCCAGCAGCAATTTCTGGATTATTTGGCGGTACATCAGAACCAGCACTATATGGAATCAGTGTTAAAATGAAAAAACCATTATATGCTACGATTATTGGATCAACAGTTGCAGGAATTTATGCAGGAATTGTACATTTAAAGGTTTTCGCATTTGGACTGTTTTCAGTTATAGGAATTCCAGGATATTATAGTGCAAAATATTCAAGTAACTTACAGCATGCGATCATTACATCAGCACTTACGATCGGTATTACAATGATTGCCGTATGGATTTTAGGATTTGATGACAGTGTTTATGATGACTATGATGAAGAAGCTGTGGAAGATGCAGATACAGCACCAATCGTATTAAACGAAAATGTTGATGATTCAGAAATTGTCAGTGTAACATCAGGAAAAATTGTAAAGCAGGAAGATATCAAAGACGAAGTATTTTCAACAGGAGTGATAGGAAAAACTGTAGGAATCGTATCAAATGATGGGGTTTACTATTCTCCCGTTGATGGTGAAGTAGCATCCGTATTTCAGACAAAACATGCAATGGCATTTAAAAGCAAAGAAGGAACAGAAGTTTTAATGCATGTGGGAATTGATTCTGTGAATTTAGAAGGAGAAGGATTTAAGGTATTTGTAAAAGAAGGAGATACTGTAAAAAAAGGACAGAAAGTATTAACATACGATAAGACTGTATTTGAAAAAAATAAAATAGATGAAACAACCATTATGGCAATTTCAAATACACAGGATTATGAAAATATACAAATGTTGGCGAAAGGAGAAGAAACTATAGCAGGAGATCCGATTTTCGCAACAGTTGCAAAGGAGAATTAGATGCGGAAATATAAAGAAGAATTGGTCACGAGATTACAAAATGATTCTAAAGTAGCAACAGAAAATGGTGTGGATTTTATTATAAAACCCATTCCAGAAATGGAAAAGATATCTGGAATGGATCCAAGAATGTTAAAAGCAGCCAAAGAAAAAATTAAAAAGCTGCCAACAGAATTTTCTGTTGATACATTTCAATTATATGGGGAACGTTACAGACCGGATAAGAAGAATTATGACCTGACAGAAAGTGTAATTAATATAAAGCAGAAATTAATTCAAGTAAAGGAACATTATATCAATACATTTTTTTATTACCCTGAAAATAAAAAAAATATGCCGATTGTTTTATATCTCCATGGCGGAGCATTTATGACAGGTGATCATACGCAGTTTGAAAATCAATGTAAATTTATAGCAGAGAAAGCGCAGGCATGTGTTGTTTTTCCAGAATATCGGTTAGCACCAGAGAACCCATTTCCGGCAGGAATTGAAGATGCGTCTGAGATTTTAAATTGGATTTATGATCATGTGGATGAATGGAATGGAGATAAAAATAAAATAATAGTTGCTGGGGATAGTGCAGGTGCCAGCATTGCAAATGCATGTGCATTAATGGATCAGGAACATAAAATTCGTTTGTTGTTTGAGATTTATCCATGTTGTGATATTGATAATTCAAATAATTCTGAAACTCCATGGGATAAGAATTATTATGATATTCCAGAAGATGAAGAAAAATATATTATTGGACGAATGAAGAGATTAGAGAATTCTGGGAAAATGATGAGAGAATTGTATTTGGGAAAAGAAAAACTTGAAAATCCATATGCATCAATTATTTATCAGAAAGATTTATCCGATTTTCCGCCGATTATTATGGTAGTAGGCGAGTATGACTTTTTAAGATTCAGCACAGATATATTTACGAAAAGATGTGCAGATTATGGAAAATTAAGAAGAACGATTCGATATCAAGGATGTGATCATGGCTTCTTTGACATGATTGGAGTTATGCCACAGGCAGAAGATGTGATTTTAGAGATGGCGAAAGATATTATGAATTTATAGATCAAAAAATATGAGCTTATTGTAAATCAAACAATTAAGAAGAGGCTCCTTTAGTTACAAAATTGTGCTAGAGGGGCTTATTTTTCAATTTAAAGACTGATCCATATAACAAAAAAGTATTAATTGCTAAACTACAAATCGCGATAACGATTTATCGCCGCCATAATCTCCTGTTTTCGAGGCATCGCCAGATTACTTTTCACGTACTTGCTATCCAAGATCGCAGAAAGTCCTTTTGTTTCAATGACTTGCATCAATTCATCTGCAACCGCACCAAGATCTTTCTTTCCATCCATCAAATGCAGTTTCGCATACAACAAAGCATAACCAAGAGTGGTTGTCTGTTCAGCATCTGCAATCTGCTCTACATATCTAAGATCAACCGTATCTTTATTAATGGAAAAAGCATCTTTTCCAAGTGTTTTCATCTTGATCTTTCGTTCTTTCTTTAGATGATTTCCAGCCTTAAAACAACGGTCAAAACAAGGATCAAGATGTTCATTTTCAGGAAGTGAAACCATAGGGAAGTCTTTCGCAGCTTCTTTTGCAACAGTGGTGATATCTTTTGGCACATATTGATCCATCTGAATGATATGATCTGCCGGATGAAAATAAGATCCGCAGTTTCCAGCAACAATAATCGAAGAAATACCATATCTTTCATATAATTCACGAACACGTTCAATAAAAGGCGTGATCGGCTCCTGGTCACGCAGAACCACGCGCTGCATCAATTCATCACGGATCATAAAATTTGTAGCACTTGTATCTTCATCGATCAGGAATAAAGAAGAATCAGCTTCCATCGCTTCCACTACATTTGCAGCCTGTGAAGTACTTCCACTGGCATCTTCCGTACTAAAAGAAACGGTATCTTTCCCATTTGGAAGATTATTAATAAACATAGAAATATCGGTATTCGTAATACTTCTTCCATCTTCTGCACGGATCTTCATAGCAGTTGGATCAGTGATCACAAATTCACGCCCATCTCCTTTGATATGATCATAAACACCAAGTTCTAACGCTTTTAATAACGTAGATTTTCCATGATATCCACCACCGACGATCAAGGTAATTCCTTTTGGAATTCCCATACCAGTGATCGTTCCATGATGTGGAAGATCAAACGATACGCGGTAAGTATCTGGAGACTGGAATCTGACACAGTTTTTTAAAGGTTTCTGCGAGATGCCGCTTTCTCTCGGTAAAACAGACCCATCCGCAATAAATGCGACAAGACCCATGGAGTCTAAGTTCTGACGAATCATATGTTGGTCTTCAGATAAATGAATGGCTTCTTCCAACATTTTTTGATCAATGTTTTTATAGAACAAAGAAGAGGAAACACAATCTGGCAGCAGTCCAAATAACATTTTATCCAGTTCTCTTGCGTTTACAGTTCTCCCATTTGCAGGGAATCCAGCTTCAAAATGAACAAAGATATCTCCATTGGAAGGATTGATCGTGCAGGCAGTTCTTTCTAACACTTGTTGTCCGCATTTACTGATGGAAAATAACCCGCTTTTTCCAGAACCTTTTGCACGAAAAGATATTTTGGACAAAGCATTATAAAACAGACGAGTCAGATGGTCACAAAGAGCAATACGTTTACATTTTTTATTATAAAATTCGGCAGGGAATCCTGCTTTTTTTCCTTTTATTTTAATGCTTAATTTGGATGGTGAAGCAAAAGGATCTCCCTGTACATGATCGATCTGCAAAAAATAATTTCCAAAGTCGTAAATACCAGAAGTTCCTTTATATGCCGGATAGCCTTTCCGGTCGATATTTTTTAACATAGATTTTAAATCTGATGATGATTTCATAAATGATTCTCCTTTCATAAAGCAGGAGATTTGATTCCTGCAAAATAATGATAACAGCCAGATATATTTTTGTAAACAAGATGAAATATCACAAAATCCGTGGTATCATAAGAAAATGATCAGACAGAAAGGCGGAAATAAAACGATGGATCTTAACAAATTAAAAGCAATCAAAGCAGTTGTGTTTGATATGGATGGATTAATGTTTGACAGTGAGCGTTACGTTCAGAAATCCTGGGATATTGCAGGACAACGGCTGGGATATGGTCCATTAGGACACAATATTGTAAATACATTAGGAACCAATCTTACGAATCGAAAGAAATATTTTTTAGAACATTACGGAAATGATTTTCCATTTGAAAAATTTCTGGATACATACAGAGATGCATACTATGAACTTGTGCAGGACGGAGTGCCAGCGAAGAAAGGGCTGCATGAAATCGTAGAAGTATTAAAAGATAAAAATTTAAAAGCAGGTGTGGCAACATCATCAAGTAGAGAACATGCGATCAGTAATCTTAAGAGAGAAGGAATTATCGATTATTTTGATGCAATTATCACAGGAGATATGATCGAACATGGAAAGCCGGAACCAGATATTTATATGGAAGCATGCAGACAGCTAGAAACAGATCCAAAAGATGCAATTGCACTTGAAGATGCGATCAACGGAATCCGTTCAGCACATGGGGCAGGAATGAACCCAGTGATGATCCCGGATATTGTGCAGGATACAAGCGAAGTGGATAATATTTTATTTGGCAAATGTGAGTCATTGCTTGAATTTGCAGAGATTTTGAAAAGCATTAAATTGGACACGGAAGAATAAAAGAATTAGATTAAATAATAGAAGAAATACCAAGAAAGGAAACAAATATGGCTAAAAAAAAGAGTGCAGGATGTGAATACTGCAGCAATTATGTATACGATGAAGATTATGAATATTATGTATGTGATATCAATTTAGATGAAGATGAAATGGCAAGATTTATGAGTTACAGTGACTGGGACTGTCCTTATTTCCAGATGGATGATGAGTATGCGATCGTAAGAAAGCAGAATTAATATCAAGATTATAAAATACTATGGATAGTAAATTTTTAAAAAATATGATAAAATTGTATTGGAATAGAAATAATACATAAAACACCGATCATCAAAAGAAAAGGGGTGTTGTCATATGAAAAAGAACACGATCATATGCATTTCCAGAGAATACGGAAGCGGTGGAAGAGCAGTAGGAGAACTTTTGTCAGAGAAATTAGGTATCCCATTCTACGACAAAGAAATCCTCTCACGTGTCGCCAAAGAAAGCGATATGTCCGAAGAATTTGTAAAGAATCACGAAGAAAGTGCAACCTACAGTCACATATTAAATGTACCGATCGGACACAGATTTCCGGGAGTAGAGACAGAAGAGATCATGACACCAGAGAAATTATTTATGATTCAGGCCAATGTTATTCATGAACTTGCCGCAGAGAATGATTCCTGTATCTTTGTCGGACGATGTGCAGATGTTGTATTGAAAGACCACGAAAACTGTTACAGTTTCTTTATTCACAGTCCGATAAAAGATCGTATCAAACGTTTGGAAGAGACAGAAGGTGTTACAGAACGTCAGGCAAAGAAGATGATCAAACAAACCGACTGGGAGAGATCTTCTTATCATAACTATTACACAAAACAAAAATGGGGAGATCCGGGCAATTATGATCTGATGATCAATTCTGCAAGAACTGGAATTGAGAAAGCAGCACAGATCATTATAGACTACATACAATAATTCAAAGAAAATTTTATAAGATAAAAGGAGAAGGTCACAGATAAAGAATTAATCTGTGGCCTTCTAAAAGGTTAAAAAATGGTGCTATGATACGATATGATTCTGAATGATCAGCCGGATAGACTGATACAGATAAGGTTTCAATTCGTCAATCGATGTTGGCTCACCTGTTAAAATGACGTTATAACAGGAACCAGCAACCATTTCGATGATCATATAGATCATGATCTCCGGGTGATCAAATTCATGACCGGAATTCTTCAAAAGATCCATATATATATCATAAATATTTCTCTGTGCATCATCAATTGGTTCCACTAAAGAGTTCTTAAACATTCCCCAGCTTAGATGCTTAGAGATCAGTTTTAAAAGTGTAGGACTGTCATTCAATGCGCCAATGACCTGATCAACAATAAAGATCAGTTTATCTTCAAAATTATCAATGGACTGTTTCTGAAGTTCCTGATATGCATGTTTGAAAACTTCAGCAGATTTCTTCGCGATCAGTTTATAGCGAATGTCCAGTTTATCCTTAAAGTACAAATAAAAAGTACCCTTGGCAACGCCAGCTTCATTTACGATATCGGAGATGGAGGTCTTTTGAAATCCCTTTTCTGTAAACAGCTGATAGGCTGTATTTAAAAGGGCATCTTGTTTCTTTTTTTTATTTATCTCGACCTTTTTCATGGTAATCTCTCCTCTCATTTTCTCTAGTATAACTAAAAAATGACCAAAAGTCAAAATATTTTATAAAATTTATTGACTTTTGGTCATTTTTGGCGTATAACATATATAGGTTAAAAATGACTATTCGTCAGAAATGGGAGGATGCTATGATAACATTTGCAAAGAAGTTAGTACATCATCGAAAATTCATCGTCTTCCTGGCTTTCATTTTACTGATTCCATCAACGATCGGAATCGTGAGGACAAGGATCAATTATGACATCTTAAGTTACCTTCCAGACTCATTAGAGACGGTGAAGGGGCAGGATATCATGGTAGATCAGTTCGGAGCCGGAGCTTATTCGATGATCATCGTTGAAGATATGAATCTTCATGACGTACAGAAGTTAAAACAGAAACTAGAGAAAGTCGATCATGTTGACAAGATCATCTGGTATGATGATATCGCTGATCTAAGTGTTCCAAAAGAGATGCTTCCTGAGAAAGTAAGGAAAGTATTCTTTAATAAGAACGCGACAATGATGATCGCAATGTTTAAAGAAACGACATCATCTGATAATACGATGGAAGCAGTCACACAGATGCGTAAGATTGTTGGAAAACAGTGTTTTATCAGTGGTATGTCCGGGGTAGTTACAGATATCAAGAACCTGGTTATGCAGGAGATTCCAATCTATGTTACGATCGCAGCAGTACTTTCACTGATCGTATTATTTGTGACAATGGAATCCTTTGCGGTTGCCTTTTTATTCCTGTTAAGTATCGGAATGGCGATTCTTTATAACCTTGGAACTAACATTTTCTTAAGCGACGTGTCTTATCTTACAATGGCACTGACCGCGATCTTGCAGTTAGGAGTTACGATGGATTACTCAATCTTCTTGCTGCACAGTTATGAAAGCAATAAAATCAGATTTGAGAATGACAAAGAACGTGCCATGGCACATGCGATTTCCAATACATTTAAGTCTATCACAGGAAGTTCTGTTACAACGGTAGCTGGATTCTTCGCATTGTGCTTTATGACATTTGCATTGGGAGCCAACTTAGGTATCGTTATGGCAAAAGGTGTAATTATCGGAGTTATCTGTTGTGTAACTGTATTGCCATCTTTGATCTTGATGTGTGATAAATTGATCGAGAAGACACACCATCGTTCTTTGATGCCGGATTTAACAAATGCATCACATTTTATCACAAAGCATTATAAAGCAACGATCGTAGTATTTTTGATTATGATCTTTCCAGCAATTTATGGTAATAATCATACACAGATTTACTATAATATTGATAAATCACTTCCACAGAGCCTTCCAAGTAATGTGGCAAACAAGAAGTTAAGTGATGAATTTGGTATGAGTAACATCCATATGGTCATGATCAAGAATGGCATGAGCCAGAAGGAATTAAGCAATATGCAGAAAGAGATCGACAAAGTCGATGGAGTTGAATGGTGTCTCGGAATGAACTCCGTGATCGGTTCCAGTATTCCATCTGATATGATTCCTTCCTCCATGAAAGAGATGCTGCAAAGTGATGAGTATGAGATGCAGTTTATCTGCTCTAATTACAAATCAGCAACCAAACAGGTTAACAAACAGATCGATCAGATCAACAACATTGTGAAGAAATACAGTCCAGGATCTATGGTTATCGGGGAAGCCCCATTGATGAACGACTTGGAGACTGTTACGAATGTTGACCTTCGTAATGTAAATATTGCTTCGATCGCAGCCATCTTTGTGATCATTCTGATCGTATTTAAATCCATTTCCTTACCAGTCATTCTGGTTGCCGTGATCGAATTTGCAATCTGTGTCAATATGGCAGTTCCATATTACACAGGATTATCACTGCCGTTTGTTGCAAGTATCGTTATTGGAACGATCCAGTTAGGAGCAACGGTTGACTATGCGATCCTGATGACAAGCCGTTATCAGAAAGAACGTATGAATGGCAAGAAGAAAATGGAAGCAATCCGAATCGCACATGAAACATCCATGCAGTCCATCATCACAAGTGGATTAAGTTTCTTCGCAGCAACGATCGGTATTGCTATTTACTCAAATATCGACATGATCAGTGCGATCTGTACCTTACTTGCAAGAGGAGCCGTGATCAGTACCGTTGCCGTTATCTTTATTCTGCCGGCAATGTTTATGGTATTTGATAAATTAATTTGTAAAACAACCCTGAAGATGGGGCATTTAGAATAGGAGAGCGATTTGTTATGAGAAAAAGAAGATTATCAAAAGCATTGGCAATGTTTCTCGCTGCAGCTCTTACAATTCCGGCAGCAGTACCGGTAGCAGCCAGCGAGACCACTGCAGATAAAGAAGAAACTGTTTATGTCAAAACTGATGCAAATGGAGAAGAAAAATCAGTCATCGTAAGTGACTGGTTAAAGAACTTCTCAGGCGAGGCAAAGATCAAAGATGCCACAGACCTGACAGATGTTGAGAATGTCAAAGGAAATGAAACATACAAACGAGGCAAGAAAAACAACATTACATGGAATGCCAACGGAAATGATATTTACTATCAAGGAAGCAGCGATAAGAATCTGCCAGTATCTATGAAAGTCACATATTATCTGGATGGAAAAGAGATCAAACCAAAAGACCTGATCGGTAAATCTGGAAAAGTAAAGATTCATTATGAATATGAAAATCATTCAGAAGTAACAAAGACGATCAATGGAAAGCAGACAACGATCTATACACCATTTACGATGATCACAGCGGCCATTTTAAATACAGATAACTTCTCTAACGTAAAAGCAAAGAATGGGAAAGTTATTTCAGATGGAAGCAAACATATCGTGATCGGAGTTGCAATGCCAGGACTAGCAGACAGCCTAAATCTTAAGAATACAAGCATTGGTTCTAATTTCGACATTCCAGAAGACTTTGAAATCACAGCAGATGTTGAAGATTTCCAGATGACAGTCACAGCAACTGTAGCAAATTCCGATACATTATCAGAATTCGGTTTGGATGATGCAGCAGATTTAAGTGAATTAACAGATTCCTTAAAGGACCTTGAAAATGCGACAGATAAGTTATGTGATGGTTCTGGGAAATTAGTTAAAGGAATTGAGAAATTAGTCACAGCATCTAGTAAATTAAAATCAGGAAGCAAGCAGATTGCTGTCAGCACAAAACAGTTAGCAAGCGGTTTGGATAAACTGGTAAATGGTTCTTCTGCATTAAAGAGTGGAACAAGCCAGTTAGCACAGGGAACAAGTGCATTACCATCTTCAACAGCTAAATTAGACAGCGGTGTCAGACAGATTATTAAGGAACTGCAGAACAGCACACCAAGTGCAAGTGAGCAGGCAAAATTACAGGAAAACTTACAGAATGCACAGTCAGATATTACAACACAATTAACAAGTGTACAAAAACATTTGTATAGTATGCAATCAACATTACAAAATGATTTCCCATTAATTGCTAAAGAGATTGGAAAAACAGCAACTGATGTAGGAACACAGGAAGGAACAATTAAGGCATTAGTGGCTAATTCCAGTACAATGTCAGAGGATGAAAAAACGGCATTAAAAGAAGTAGCAGATTCTTTAGGCAAAGATGTTACGTCACTGCAAGGTTCCATCAGTTCAATCAGTGCGAAAGCAGGATCTATAGGAGATGATGCAACAGCAATTGGGCAAAATCTGACACAGACAAAAAGTGATTTGAAAATTGTGGCAGGATGCCTGACACAGATTCAGAACCTGCTATCAACTACAAAGACATCTACAGCCAAATTAGAAGCAGCATTAAAAGAAGTGGCAGCAGGAACTGGACAGTTAAAGAAATCATCTAAGACATTGACAGCATCCATTAAGAAGTTAGATGCAGGAGCCAAAACATTAAATAACGGAACAAAGACAGCAGCAAGCGGAGCTAAGAAATTAAGCAAAGGTGCATCAACATTAGATAACGGAATGGGACAGATGTCCACAGGAATTGCAACATTGAAAAATGGTGCGGTTACATTAAATGAAGGAATGTTGACTTACAGAAAAGACGGAATTGATAAACTTGTCAATACGATCAATGATGATGCGAAAGATATCTTAGACAGAGTTGATGCGGTGATGGATGAAGGAGAGAATTATCAGACATTTACTAAGAAGGCTAGTGGAACGAAAGGTAGTGTGAAATTTATTATTGAAACTGAGGAATTAGAAAAATAAAGGTTGGTGAAGAATATTTTCGGTAGTTGTTGCCTTGAAACCCGCTCTCGCTCGGATTCGCACGTAGCTGTACTAAGCTCTTGGCAGGTCTTTCGACCTACCACTCGCTAAGTGCAGACGAGCTCATACGGTATCCAAGGCAACAAATACTGAAAATATTCAAAACTTTAATTTTTCGAATTCGGAAAACACGATGTGTATGGAGAAGATTATTTGTAATAATGATATGTGGTTTAGGACAGGAGTTTATTTGGCTTCTGTTTTTTTATAAGTTTAGTATTACAATTTTTTACAAAAAAGTAATTGACAACAAATAAAGATGGTATTAAATGGTGGCAAAAAGATTAATATTGAAATGCAAAATACATACCAGGAAGATTGGGCAGAGCGAAGTTTGTTTTATAATCACAGAATGTTTACAGAAGGATTGAAAAAATCTATGATATTGTAAAGGAAAATCCAGAGAAGACTAGGGAAGAGATTTGGGATTTTTTGATGAAAACAGAAATTAGGTGATAAAACTAGGAAATGTGAATTAATATAATAAAGGAAGATGAGTTGATTGCAGAACAAATTTTGAAAACACAAAACGTATCCGAGATAAAAAAATTAGGCAAAAAAGTTGAAAATTATAATGAACATGTATTGAATGGGATAAGACAGATTGTAGTATATGAAGGATTACGTGCAAAATTTTCACAGAATGATGAATTAAAGAAAAAATTAAAAGAAACAAAAAAATCGGTTTTAGTGGAATGTGCGGTAAAAGATCGAATATGGGGAATTGTGTTGTCTATGAAAGATTCAAAGCGATTAGATATGACACAATGGAAAGGTCAAAACTTGCTTGGATATGCACTTATGGAGGTTAGAAAGAGAATAGAAAAATAAAATATAAGAATTTTCAACAAATTAAAAATATAATCAGAAAATTCTTGACAAATAAAATATCAACCCATATAATAATAGAAAAATATTTAACAAATTAAAGTGATAAATCCGATGAACAAAAGTAAGTAATTTATCAAACAATCTTACAGAGAGTGACCGGTTGCTGGAAGGTCATAGATATGTGATAAGTGAATGGATTTGTGAGGAGCACAGAGAACTGTTTATGAAACTTAGTAACTGTCGCCGTTATCCCACGTTACGGGAACGAGATATAAAAGCTTTGATCATTACAGATCAGCGGAGTATCTTAAGTGAGGAGGAATATTTTCTAAGATATTTTAAGAAGATAAGGAAACCAGAAGATATTTCTTAAATATGGGTGGCACCACGGTCTATCGTCCCTAGCAATAGGAACGATGGGCCTTTTTTATTTCATAGGAAATCTACAAAGTAGGATTCTTTCGTGTTTCCTAAAATATGAACAAAGGCACTGCTCATGCAAGACGGTTCTATATATAATTCATAGTTTGCAGATATATAAACTATGAAATAAACTATGGCGATATATTTTGATCAGGAGGAAGATATGTTATATCCGACATTAAACGAAGTTGAAGAACTATTAAAAGATTATCAGATGGTACCTGTATTTTACGAAGTGCTGGCTGATTACATGACACCGATTCGTATGTTTCAGGCATTAAGAAAACAAGGAACCCCATGTTTCATGCTTGAGAGTGTGGAAAATAAAGACCAGTGGGGAAGATATTCTTTCATCGGGATCAATCCAAGATCAGAGATCAAGATTTCAGGAAAAGAATTAGAAGTCGACGGAGTAAAGCAGGAAGAAGAATTCAAGATGAGCTATTTAAGTGATCTGATCGAGAAATATAAATCCCCAGTCATGGAAGATTATCCAAAGTTAACTGGTGGACTGATCGGATATTTTGGATATGACATGATCCGTCAGGTAGAAAAGAAATTGACAAATGTTCCAGAAGATGATCTGAAAATGCCAGAATGCCACTTATGCATGTATGATGAAATCATTGCATTCGATCATTTAGCAAACAAAGCCGTGATCATTCAGAACATTCATAAAGGCGATAACGTAAAACAAAAATATGAAGAATTAGAAGACAAAGCAGAACTGATTCTTCACAAGATGGAACGTCCGGTATCACTTTCCAAAGATAGATTTGCACCTGCGAAGGCAGAAGTAACATCGAATCTTACAAAAGAACAATACGAAGCAAACGTAAAAAAAGCGAAAGAATATATCAAAAACGGAGACATTTTCCAAGTGGTATTATCCCAGAGATTTGAAGTTGAGACAGATGTTGATCCATTTGATGTTTACAGATGCCTGAGAACATCAAACCCATCTCCTTATCTTTACTTCTTTGATTTCATCGACTATCAGGTAGTCGGAGCTTCCCCAGAGAAGTTAGTCAGTGTCTTAAGTGGAATTGTAGCAACCAAACCGATCGCAGGAACGGTTCCAAGAGGAAAGACAAAAGAAGAAGACGATATGTTGGTAAGACAGTTAGTCAATGATCCAAAGGAAAGAGCAGAACATACGATGTTAGTCGATCTTGGAAGAAATGATGTCGGAAAAGTCAGTAAGTTTGGAACTGTAGAAGTAAAAAATTTTATGACCGTTGAAAAATATTCCAAGGTCACACACTTAGTCAGTGATGTACAGGGAAAATTAAGAGATGATGAGAATCCGATCAATGCATTGATGAGTGTTCTTCCAGCAGGAACCTTATCTGGAGCACCAAAAGTAAGAGCCATGGAGATCATCGATGAACTGGAAAATAAAAAACGAGGTGTTTACGGTGGAACCGTCGGATATCTTGGATTTGATGGAAATATCGATACCTGTATCGCAATTCGAACTGTCGTATTTAAAGATGGAAAAGGATATGTACAGGCAGGAGCAGGAATCGTCAATGACTCAGTTCCAGAGAAAGAATTTATGGAGACAAAGAACAAAGCACTAGCCGTTGTAAATGCAGTGAAGGAGGCAGCAAAGTTATGATTTTAATGATAGACAATTACGATTCATTTACTTATAACGTATATCAGTACATCGGATCTTTGTATTCACAGATTCAGGTTGTAAGAAACGATGAAATTACAATAGAAGAAATTAAAAATTTACAAAACTTAGAAGCACTCGTTATCTCACCAGGACCTGGATATCCAGACAGTGCAGGAATTTCCAAAGATGTGATCAAAACATTTGGAAAAGAGATTCCGATCTTAGGAATCTGCTTAGGGCATCAGGCAATCGGAGAAGTATACGGCGGGAAAGTTGTCAAAGCAAAAGAACTGATGCATGGGAAAATGAGTGAGATCACCATTGATAACAAAAATCCTTTATTCGAAGGATTAGAAGATAAAATATATGCCGCAAGATATCATTCACTGATCATCGACGACGAGACATTTCCAGAAGACTTAGAAGTCATTGGAAGAGACGAAAAAGGACAGATCATGGCGGTATGCCACAAAGAATATCCAGTTTACGGAATTCAGTTTCATCCAGAATCCATCTTAACCGAAATGGGAATGAAAATCTTAGAAAACTTTTTAACAAACATCGCAGGAATCAGACTTGGAGATTCTACAAAGGAGGAAACTATGAGTGCAGTTAATCAGGAAACATTAAAACCATTTTTAGCAAAGATCGTTGAAGGAAAACATTTAACAGAAGAAGAAGCATATAAAGCGATGGATTGCATCATGTCTGGAAATGCAACAGATGCACAGATGGGAAGTTTCCTCACGGGTCTTCGTATGAATCATGAAACACCAGAAGAAATCACAGGATTTGCCAAAGTCATGAGAGCAAAAGCAGCGATCGTTCCAGAAGAAACAGAAGCGATCGATATCGTAGGAACTGGTGGGGATCTTGCAAACAGCTTTAATATTTCCACAACATCTGCATTTGTCATTGCAGCAGCAGGAGCAAAAGTTGCGAAACATGGAAATAGAAGTGTATCCTCAAAGAGTGGTGCAGCCGATGTATTAGAAGCATTAGGAGCAAAGATCGGATTAACACCAGAACAAAGCAAGGAGTGCTTAGATGAAGTCGGAGCGGCCTTCTTATTTGCACAGACACATCATGGTTCCATGAAATATGCAGGACCAGTCAGAGCACAGCTTGGAGTAAGATCTGTATTTAATATTTTAGGACCTTTAGCAAACCCAGCAATGACAAACTATATCGTTCTTGGTGTATACGAGAAAGCCTTAGTTCGTCCAATGGCAGATGTTATGAAGAACCTAGGAGTGAAAAGAGCCATGATCGTTTATGGAGATGACGGATTAGATGAAATCTCAATCTCATCTACAACAAGTGTGTGCGAGATCAATGGAAATGAGATAAAAGAATATACGATCGATCCAGAAGAATTAGGATTAACACTTGCCAAGAAAGAAAGTATCGTTGGTGGAACAGCAGATGAAAATGCAGTGATCACAAAAGATATCTTAACTGGAAAAGAGCAGGGAGCAAAACGAGACATCGTCTTATTAAATGCAGGTGCAGCCCTTTACACGATCGGTAAAGCAGAAACGATCAAAGACGGAGTGAAATTAGCAGCCGAGATGATCAATTCTGGAAAAGCAAATGAGAAATTAGAACAGTTTATTGCATACACAAATGCGAAATAGATGAGGTGGAATATGATCTTAGATGATATCGTTGAGAAACGAAAAGAACAATTACAGAGAGAAAAAGACAATATTGAGCCACAGGATATGAAAGAGATGGCGCTAAATTCCAAGAATAAAAACCATGGATTTAAAGAAGCCTTAAAGAAAGATGGATTATCCGTGATCTCAGAAGTTAAAAAAGCATCTCCATCCAAAGGATTGATCGCAGAAGACTTCCGTCCGGTGGAAACAGCGATTGCCTATGAAGAGGCAGGTGCAGCAGCGATTTCCTGCTTAACCGAAGAACATTACTTCAAAGGCGGCAGCAAATATTTTGCAGACATTAGGGCAAAAGTCAATATCCCAATGTTAAGAAAAGATTTTATCTTCGATGAATACCAGATTTATGAAGCAAAAGTACTTGGAGCCGATGCGATACTTCTGATCGCAGCCATTCTTTCGGAAGAAAAGATCAAAGAATTTTATGATCTGGCAAAAAGCTTAGACCTTGATTGTCTGGTGGAAGTTCACAATGAAGAAGAATTAAAGAAAGTTATCGCATGTGGATGTGACATCATTGGAATCAACAATCGAAACTTAAAGACATTTGATGTCGACCTAAATACAACAAGCAAACTTGCACCACTGATTCCATACGAAGCAGTTTTAGTTTCTGAAAGTGGAATGAAAGATGAAAATGATATGAAAAATGTCAAAGAACAGGGTGCCGATGCCGTACTGATCGGTGAGACATTTATGAGATCAGATAATATCAAAGAAACAATGGAACAGTTACGGAGCTGCTTATGATACAACAGCAGATTAAAGGACAAGTTTCAATCGAAACAGCACAATATTTAAAAGTGAAAATGTGCGGCATGCGAAGAAAAGAAGATATCGCATATGCAAATGAAATAAAACCAGATGCAGTCGGATATATCTTCTTTCCAAAAAGCAAGAGATATGTGACAGGACAGCAGGCAAAAGAACTTGAGAAAAACTTAGATCAAAAGATCTTGAGTGTCGGAGTTTTTGTAAACGAAATGATTGAGAAAGTCACAGAGATCGCAAACGAAGTTCCATTAGATGTCATCCAGTTACACGGTGATGAAGATCAGACTTACATCGAACAGTTAAAGCAACAGACAGACAAAGAAATTTGGAAGGCAGTCAGAGTCAAAGATACCAAAGACATCAAAGAAGCCGAACAGCTTCCCGTTGATAAATTGTTACTGGATACATTTACAGAAGAAAAAGATATGTATGGAGGCACCGGAAAAGTGATGAATTACGACTTGATCCCAAAAGAAGGAATCAGCAAGCCATTTTTTATCGCAGGTGGGCTTCACAGTAAAAATATAAAAGAAATCACAGAAAAAGTTCATCCATACGGGATCGACATTTCCAGTGGAATCGAAACCGATGGATACAAAGATTTGAAAAAAATGAAAGAAATCATGCAGATTACAGGAGGAAGACATGAGTAAAATTGGAAGATTTGGAGAGTACGGTGGACAGTATGTACCGGAAATCGTAATGAACGCAGTAAATGAGTTAAATGAGGCTTATGAAAAATACAAAAATGATCCAGAATTTTTAGCTGAATTACGTCAGCTATACAGAGATTATGCAAACCGCCCATCTCTTTTATACTACGCAGAGAAGATGACAAAAGACCTTGGCGGGGCAAAAGTGTATTTAAAACGAGAAGATTTAAACCATACAGGTGCTCATAAGATCAACAACGTATTAGGACAGATCTTACTTGCAAAGAGAATGGGCAAAAAAAGAATCATTGCAGAGACAGGTGCAGGACAGCACGGAGTTGCCACAGCAACGGTTGCAGCATTATTTGACATGGAATGTGTTGTATACATGGGAGCAGAAGACGTGGAACGCCAGAGCTTAAACGCATATCGTATAGAACTTCTTGGAGCGAAAGTTCATGCGGTAGAAAGCGGAACAAGAACTCTAAAAGATGCGATCAACGAGGCAATGAGAGATTGGGCTACAAATATTGAGACAACATTTTACTGCATCGGTTCTGTCATGGGACCTCATCCATATCCAACCATGGTTCGTGACTTCCAGAAGATCATCGGAGAAGAGACAAAAGAGCAGATGAAAGAAGTGGAAGGAAAACTTCCAGATGCAGTTTTTGCCTGCGTTGGTGGCGGATCTAATGCTATGGGAATGTTCTATGACTTTATCCCAGATGAAAGCGTCAGACTGATCGGTGCAGAAGCAGCCGGACGAGGAATCGATACCTTAGATCATGCAGCAACGATCGCCAAAGGAAGCAAAGGTATTTTCCATGGAATGAAGAGTTTATTCTTACAGAACGAAGAAGGACAGATCGATCCTGTATACTCTATTTCCGCAGGACTTGATTACCCAGGAATCGGACCAGAACATGCACATCTTCATGAAATCGGAAGAGCAGAATATGTAAGTATCACAGATGAACAGGCAGTCAAAGCCTTTGAATATTTATCTAAGACAGAAGGAGTGATTCCAGCGATCGAATCATCTCATGCGGTAGCAGCAGCGATGGACATCGTTCCAACTATGAGCAAAGACCAGTCAGTTGTAATCTGTCTGTCTGGTCGAGGAGACAAAGATGTTTATCAGGTAGCAAGATACAGAGGAGTGCAGTTAGATGAAAATTAGAGAAACATTTGAAAATAGAAAAAAGAACGGGCAGAAATCATTAGTAACTTATATCGTATCCGGAGATTATGGATATGAGACAACAAAAGAAAATATCAGAGCCATGGTAAAGGCAGGGGCTGATGTGATCGAGATTGGTGTTCCATTTTCAGATCCGATCGCAGAAGGTGTTGTCATTCAGGAAGCCAGCCAGCATTCCCTTGCTGGTGGTACAACATTAAAAGGAATCTTCCAGATGGTGAAAGAATTAAGAGAAGAAATTAAAGAAACACCATTTGTCATGATGATGTATATTAATACGATCTATCGCTTTGGAACAGAGAGATTCTTTGATCTTTGTAACGAATGCGGAATTCAGGGAGTGATCGTTCCAGATATGCCATATGAAGAAAAAGACGAGATTCAGGGAGTGGCAACGGCTCATGGAGTTGACAATATCAGTCTTGTAACACCAACATCTCATGACCGAATCGCAACGATCGCCAAGGAAGCAGAAGGATTCTTATACTGTGTATCTTCCATCGGAGTTACAGGAACAAGAAGCGAATTTACAACTGATTTTGACGAATTCTTCGGAATCATCAAGAAAAATGCAACCATTCCATGTGCGGTAGGATTCGGTATCTCAGGACCAGAACAGGCAAAGAAAATGAGTACATACTGTGATGGGGTTATCGTTGGAAGTGCGATCGTCAAACTGATCAGCAAATATGGCGAAGAAAGCCCTGAAAAAGTTTATGAATTTACAAAGAGTTTGAGAGATGCTTTAGATGAATAAAATGATCCTCAGAAAAAATGAAGTGAAAATTACAGCAGTCAGTCATGGTTGTTGTAATTTTCTGCATTTTTTTGTAAAATAAATGTAACGCATTCGAGGAATCAAAAGATCATGGATTCTTTGGAGTACGCAAAGAAAGGAAGAGACAGATCATGTTATCAAAAGAAGTAGTAGAATTATCCAAACAGCATTCCGTTATCCGTGATATTTTCGAATATGGAATGAAGAGAGCAAAAGAAGTCGGAGCAGAGAATGTATTCGATTTCAGTATCGGAAATCCAAGCGTTCCAGCACCAAAAGAAATTGATGAGACAGCACTTCGCCTGTTAAAGACATCCGATCCAGTGGATATTCACGGATATACAAGCAATGCCGGAGTGTTAGAAGTAAGAGAAAATATTGCCAAATCTTTAAATAAAAGATTTGATACAAATTATACAGCAGCCAATATCTTTATGACGATCGGAGCGGCAGCAGCCCTTGGAATCTGCTTTAAGACATTAGTTGACGGACCAGAAGATGATATCATTACATTTGCACCACATTTCCCAGAATATGCAGTGTATGCACAGGGAGCAGGATGCAAATTAAAAGTGATCTCCGCAGATACCAAAGCATTCCAGATCAATTTTGAAGAATTAGAAGAAACGATCAGCGAGCATACTAAAGCGATCCTTATTAACTCTCCAAATAACCCATCCGGAGTTGTTTATTCCAGAGAGACAATTGAGAAATTAGCTGCATTACTAGAGAAGAAACAAAAAGAATACGGACACAGCATTTACATCATTTCCGATGAGCCATACAGAGAGATCGCATATGATGGATTTGAAGTGCCATATGTTCCACATTTTTATAACAACACATTAGTTGCATATTCATTCAGTAAATCCTTATCTCTGCCAGGGGAACGAGTAGGTTATATCGTAGCACCAAATGAAGCAGAAGATTTTGATAATTTACTGCCAGCATTTATCGCATCTGCACGCTTGCTTTCTTATGTATGTGTGCCAACACTGTACCAGAAAGTTGTCGGAGAGTGTGTAGATTTAACTTCTGACCTTTCTATCTATCAGAAGAACAAAGATTTATTCTACAATGCATTAGTGGATATGGGATACGAATGTGTAGAACCAGGTGGAGCTTTCTATTTATTCCCGAAAGCACTAGAAGAAGATGCTAATGCATTTTGTGAAAAGGCAAAAGAATACGACCTTCTGATCGTACCTGGAGACAGCTTTGGATGCCCAGGATATGTGCGTATTTCTTACTGCGTACCAACAGAACGTATCGAAAAAGCCCTTCCATTATTTAAGAAACTGATCGACGACTATCGCAAATAAGCCAATACAGATAAAGGAGACTTTCAATGAACAGCTGGAGAGATAATGTACGAAAAGTAGAGCCTTACACACCGGGTGAACAGCCAAAAGAAGAAGGTGTGATCAAGTTAAATACAAATGAAAACCCTTATCCGCCATCAGAGAAGATCAAGGAAGCAATGAGTGAGATCAAGAATCTCCGCAAATATCCTGATCCTGCAGCAACAAAACTGGTAGAAGCAATCGCTTCTTATCATGGATTTGACAAAGAAGAAGTGTTTGTCGGAGTCGGATCTGATGATGTACTTGCCGTTGCATTTATGACATTCTTTAACGGAAAGAAACCAATCTTCTTCCCGGATATCACATATTCTTTCTACCCTGTATGGGCAGAATTATTTGGAATTCCATATGAGAAGAAAGCAGTCAACGATGTCTTTGAGATTCAGAAGGAAGACTATTACGCTGAAAATGGCGGAGTTGTATTCCCAAATCCGAATGCACCAACAGGAGCATTTTTATCTTTAGAGGTTGTAGAAGATATCATCAAACACAATCAGGATGTTGTTGTGATCGTTGATGAAGCCTATATCGACTTTGGCGGTGACACAGCAAAAGAACTGACAAGAAAATATGACAACGTCTTAGTTGTCCAGACATATTCCAAATCAAGATCCTTAGCCGGGCTTCGTATCGGATATGCGATCGGTAACAAAGAACTGATCAAGGCAATGAACGATGTCAAATATTCTTACAATTCTTACACAATGAATGAGCCATCCATCGTTCTTGGAACTGCTGTCTTAGAAGATGAAGAGTATTTCCAGGAGACAAGAAATAAGATCATTGAGACAAGAGAATGGTTCCAGACAGAGATGAGAAAGATCGGATTTAGTTTTGCAGATTCCAAAGCAAACTTTATTTTTGCAACACACGAAAGTGTTCCTGCCAAAGAGATCTTTGAGGCAGCGAAGAAAGCAAAGATCTATGTCCGTTATTTCAATCAGCCAAGAATTGATAACTATTTAAGAATCACGATCGGTACGAGAGAAGAGATGGAAACATTGCTTGATTTCTTAAAAGAATTTACTGCAGCAAAATAAAAAGCAATTTTAGCAAAAAAGGAATTTTGAAAATAAATTCCTTTTTTTGTTGCAATTAACTGGAAAATATTGTATGATGAGATGGAAATTATTTACATACGAAAGCAAGTGAGGGAAACATAAAGAATCAGGGGTATGGCATGCGTTTTCGGCCAACAGGAAGGAGAAAGCCATGTTAAACGAGAAAGAATTTTATTTGTATGTAGAGAAGAATATTTTAAACTATCTTCCAGAGATGGAAGGCCAGAAAGTTATGGTACAGAGGGTTAAGAAGAATAATCAGGTTTCGATGATGGGGCTGTCGATCGGGGAACAGAAGAATTATCTGCTTCCAGTATTGTACTTAGAACCATTTTATAGAAATCACTTAAGAGGGCAGCAGATGGAAGAGACGATGAAAGAGATCGCAAGTGTTTATAAGGGACACCAGATCGGATTTTATCTGGATGAGGATAAAGTTTCTGATTATGAGTATATTAAGAAAAACCTGTTTTACAGAATTGTGAACTATGAGAAGAATAAGGAACTGTTAAAGTATACACCACATGAACGTTTTTTGGATCTCGCGGTGACATACAGATGGGCTGCTTACCGCAATCACGATGGAATGGCAAGTGCATTGGTAAGGAACAAAGAACTCTTAATGTGGGGAATTTCAAAGAATCAGATGATGAAAGATGCAAGAGAGAATACGGAGAAGATCTTTCCGCCAGTGATGAGAAAGATCCAGTCGGTTCTTCCAGTGCATATCATCGAAGAAGAGATTCCTTTATTCGTTATGTCGAATGGAGATTATATGAATGGGGCGTCTGTGATCCTTTATAAAGATATCTTAAGAGAGTTTGCAGACTGTATGGAACACAATCTATATATCCTGCCAAGCAGTATTCATGAAGTGATCATCCTGTTAGATGATGAATATGCGAAAGATCCAGAGGAACTTGCGAGGATGGTAAGAGAGACAAACCGCATCGTTGTGGACAGAGAAGAGATTTTATCGGATCATGTATATTATTATGACAGGGAGAAAGACGAGATTAGAATTGCCAAGTAAGAGATTGTAACGTATAATGGTTCTTTAAGAGATGGAAAATGGTATGAAAATTCAGAAGTATACTAATTACATCAAGGAGTGATACGATTATGAAACGTTGGGAGATTTATCTGGATATTATCATGGAATTACTGGTAATACTTGCAGGGGCATGGCTTTTGATCTATGTATTACCGCAGACATTGGTATTTTTATGGCCGTTTGTGGCAGGATGGATTATTTCCATGGTGGCACATCCAGTGATTGAATATCTGGAGAAGAAAGTAAAATTACCGAAGAAATTTGGTTCTGCAATTTTGATCGCAGTTGTTATTACTGCAATCATTGCCATCCTTTATTTTGCAGTGAGGGGAATCACATTACAGGTGATTGGATTTGTACGAGATGTACCGGATATCAGACAGGAAGTCTTGAGACAGGGAATTATTTTCCAGAACAAGATTGAACATTTTTTAAGCATTTTACCAGCTTCCTTTGGAAAACAATTTGAACAGTGGAGCGGTTCTATCGGAGAACTGTTGAAGAAAGCAGCGACATCGGCAGGAGATTATGGGGTAGCTCATGCAGGGGGCGTTGCAAAAGGCGTGACAAGCGGACTTCTAGGACTTGTCGTCATGTTATTTTCAGCTTATATGTTTTCATTAGAACGCGAAAAGATCATTGCATGGTACGAAAGATGCATCCCGGGATTTGTAAAACATAAGGTCGATGTATTTATGAAGAATTCTGTAGGAGTTTTAGTAAGCTACTGCCTTGCACAGTTAAAGATCATGGTTGTGATCATCGCAATTTTATGGATTGGATTCTTTATTGCAGGGATCGGACATTCATTTATCTATGCTGTTTTAGTAGGAATTGTTGATATTTTCCCAATTCTCGGAACAGGTACTGTCATCATACCATGGGCAGTATTTAAGCTGATCACAGGAGATATCAAGACAGCGATCATCCTTCTGATCGTCTATGCAATCTGTCTGGTACTAAAACAGGTTCTGCAGCCAAAGATGATGGGAGACAGCATGGGAATTTCTGCACTGACAACGATCTTTTTGATCTATGTTGGCCTGAAATTCGGAGGATTAGGCGGAATGTTACTGGCACTGATCCTTGGAATGTTTGTGATCAATTTATACAGATTAGGAGTGTTTGACCGTAAGATCGCATTTTTCAAACGAAGATTTGAGATGCTTACGACAAACAGTGAGGAAGAAGAAAAGGAGAACAAGAAAGAATGAGTTATGCAGATCAGGTATTTATATCTATGTGCGAAGATATTTTAGAGAATGGAACAAGCACAGAAGGCGAGAAAGTCCGCCCACACTGGCCGGATGGAGAGTCTGCTTATACGATCAAGCAGTTTGGTGTTGTAAACCGCTATGACCTGTCAAAGGAATTTCCAGCACTGACATTAAGAAAGACTTATATTAAGTCTGCAATCGATGAATTATTATGGATCTGGCAGAAGAAATCAAATAATGTTCATGATCTTAAGAGCCACGTATGGGATGAATGGGCAGATGAAGATGGTTCCATTGGAAAAGCCTATGGATACCAGATGGGAATCAAACATCAATACAAAGAGGGAATGATGGATCAGGTAGACCGCGTGATCTATGATCTTAAGAATAATCCATACAGCCGAAGAATCATGACTAATATTTATGTACATCAGGATCTGCATGAGATGAATCTTTATCCATGCGCATACAGTGTGACATTTAATGTAACCAAGAAAGAGGGGCATGATAAACTCACATTGAATGCAATCTTAAACCAGCGTTCTCAGGACATTCTGGCAGCAAATAACTGGAATGTTGTACAGTATGCAGCATTAGTTTATATGATGGCACAGGTATGTGATATGGAACCAGGAGAGTTAGTTCATGTCATTGCAGATGCACATATTTATGACCGTCATGTTCCGATCATCAAAGAAATGATCAAACGAGAGACATATCCTGCACCAAAAGTAACACTGAATCCAGAAGTCAAAGATTTCTATGAATTCACAACAGATGATTTCAAGATCGAAGACTATCAGGCAGGAGAACAGATCAAAGATATTCCAATCGCGATATAAGAAGGAGAAAATAAGATGAACCTTATTGTAAATGCAGATAAGAACTGGGGAATTGGAAAGAACAATGAACTCTTAGTCCACATCCCAAATGATATGAAGATGTTCCGTCAGATGACAACAGGGAAAGTCGTTGTTATGGGACGTAAAACATTAGAAAGCTTTCCAAACGGAATGCCGCTTCCAAAAAGAACCAACATTGTTTTAACACACGATAAGGATTACGATGCCAAAGGAGCAATCGTTGTAGGAAGCAAGGAAGAATTGTTAGATGAACTGGAAGAATACAAAGATGAAGATATCTTTATTATCGGAGGGGAAAGTATCTATCGTATGATGCTTCCATACTGCGATAAGGCTTATGTTACAAGAACAGACTTTGCTTATGATGCAGACACTTATTTTCCAAATCTGGATGAGATGCCAGAGTGGAAACTTGTGAAAGAAAGTGAAGAAGAGACTTATTTTGATATTGAGTATCAATTTCTTGTGTATAGCAAATAATTTAGTCTTTCAATGAATATTTTAAATAATAACTGCCCCGTGACCCATTTGCATTCGGATTCGCACGCAGCTGTACTAAGTTCGTGACAGGTCTTTCGACCAGCCACTCACTAAGTGCAGGCGAGCTCATACGGTCACGGGGCAGTTATTATTTAAAATATTCTTGGCTGTAGGGTATTGGGAATACGAAAGCAGGAAAATAAATATATTGTGGATATAATAGGAATGGATAGTGAGGGTTGGAGATTTTGGGTGTGTTTCTTTTTTCTACAGATGGGGGAAAACTATGTTATAATGAAATCAAAATTTGGAAAGGAAGAATGGATATGAATAATTCAAAATGGAAATTAAAAACTTTGATCGCGTTAACGGCGCTTACTGTAGCTGCAGTACCGGTTTGTTTACAGAAGAAGTCAGCGGATGCGGCTTCAAAATATACATATAAAAAGGGATTTACTTATGAGACGATTTCTCCAAAGATTGAAAAAAGGATCACAGGAAAATCTTATCGTAAGAATAAGAATGTTAAATTATCAGATCTTCGATATGTACAGGTGCTTCATTATGGATTTGATGGGAAAGTGAAGCAGGGCGAATTGATCGTTAATAAGAAGATTGCGAAGAAAACGGTAAAGGTATTTTATGAATTGTATCAGAAGAAATATAGAATTCAGAAGATGCGTCTGATCGATGATTATAATGCAGATGATAATAAGTCTATGGCAGCGAATAATTCTTCAGCGTTTAATTACCGTGTAGTCAGTGGAACAAAAAGATTATCCAATCATGCTTATGGACTTGCGATTGATATCAATCCAAGGATCAATCCATGGGTGAAGGGAAATAAGGTTTCTCCTTCGAATGGTAAGGTCTATAAACAGAGAAAGACATCAAAGTGCAAAGGAAAATATAAACGTTATATGATTCATAAGAATGATACGGCTTATAAGATCTTTAAGAAATATGGATTTAGCTGGGGTGGAAATTGGAGAAGTTCTAAGGATTATCAGCATTTTGAGGTGAATAAATAGTTGACCCTCCCAAACCCGCTCTCGCTCGATTCGCACGTAGCGGACACTAAATTCGACAGCGATGATAAATCATCACTGCTCATTAAGTGCCGACGAGCTCATACGGTTTGGGATGATCAACTATTTATTCTTGAAGGTTGTTGGCAATAATTTTTGTTACTTTAGAATTTAAATATTGGATTGTGTAAATTTATTTATTGATATATGATTAGCGGAAAGAAAGGAGGTAGTGAGTAGAAGATGAAGAATCTAAATATTCCTGTTGGGATTTCTGATTTTGAGAGAATTCGGGAGTTGGATTATTACTATGTGGATAAGCAAGCAGTAATGGCTACTACAAAGAAATGTTAGAGATCATGAAGGCTATGCTTAGCACTGCATTAAAGGATAATTCATCATTAAAATTCGCGGTGGTCACAGGGTGTTTAAAGATTGCGAAAGAAAGTATTTTCACTGAAACGAATAATTTTGGTGAATTTGAGGTTTATTGTCCATGGGATGTTATGTATTATCTAAGAGATCTTGAAAATGACATTCAGGCAAGACCAGTAAGTTATTGGAAGAATACTAGTGATAATGCGATCATTCGTTCATTTATTGATTATACAGGAGCAGCCATTCGAAAGAAATCAGTATATTACTTCGAATGACGATCAGTTATTATGATTACAGAGAAGATTTCTACCATGCATTTCTTGCTGGAATTTTTGCAGGAGCGGGTTATAGTGTAGAGTCTAACAGGGAACATGGAGAAGGACGAAGCGATATTGTAATCTACAATGATGTGACGGGACAGGTTGCAGTATTTGAAGCAAAGTATTCAAGAAAGTTAGACGATCTGGAAAGCGATTGCAAAAAGGGATTGAATCAGATTGATACAAAGATGTATGCGAAAGAATTTGAGGATACTTATGACGAGGTTTTGTGTTATGGAATCTCGTTTTATAAAAAAAGGTGTCTTGTGAGATGTAAGTAAAAAAGATTAAAAATTTTGAACCCCATAGGGATGACCCAATGGGGTTCAAAATAACTTCATTCAAGGATTCAACTCCGCAATCCGGCTAACTCCAACATATATCTCACTAATCTTATACCAAGTAGGATAATCCACAATCCCAGTCTGTGGCAGTCCAAAAACATTCTGGAATTTACGAACCGCATTAGCTGTAGATTCACCAAACACACCATCTGCAGCAATTGTAGGGAGAGAAGGATAATCCCTCGCAATACGATTTAACTGTTGCTGCATCTGCCGAACTTTATCTCCGCTGCTTCCAATCGTTAAGTCATATCCCGGCCATGAAGAAGGAATTCCAGAAATCTGTTCCGCAGTATTGATATACATACTTTCTCCATAATAATATCTAAGAATCTCAATTGGTGCATACCCCTGATCGCCTAAGTACTTAGACCCCCATTGTGTCATCCACTCGGGACAGCTTACCTTCTTCCCATCACAATACTGTGTAAGAATCGGTTGTCTTACATTTGGTCTGGACAGATAATCTGCAAAAATTTCATCTACAATCGTATTAATAGAATCATAAGTTGTTTTTCCCGGAATAAACTTATGATCATAAGCCGTAGAAGAGGTAATTGTAAAATCATGCCCTTTATTTCTATACCATTCCGTATACACCCTGTTCAAAGTAAATGACATGATCGCAAGAATATTTGCTTCAAGAGTTGCCCTTGGCCATGTGGAATAGATTTCGCATGCAGCCACATTTTTGATGTAATCTTTATAACGCACATAATAATTCTGTGCAGTCTTATCACCGACAGAACCATCATGAACAATGACATATTCAGGAATGACAACCCGGCTTAAGACGATCTCACCGGTCTCGTTGACTGGCTTAATCTCGGATTCTGCGATTTTTGGAGGGTAATTGCCCCACAGAGTGTGAGGACCGATCACGATAGGATTTTCTTCTGTGGAAGTACTCGTTTCTTCAGGAATCATGGAGACAGATTGAAGACCCTGAACACCAGAGAGAATCTGTGCGCCAGAGATTGTGACAGATTCATAATCCTTGGAACGGATTTTTAAATTATATTCAGAATAAGGCTGGTTTTCTCCCGGTGACATACTGTATTCAACTGGTGGTGCAGGAAGATCAACAACCGGTGTCTGGCCGTTTTCATCGGTGTTTACTGTTTCAAGAACAGAATCAGGATCACCAGTATAAGAAATCTCAATAGATGCATCAGGAATTGGAACAGATCCGATGCTTGAAGTGACTTGTATTTTTAAGCGGCCCTGATCGACAAGATCTTTATTTTGCATTTCTGGCATAAAAATATCCTCGGAATATCTTTTACTCTCACTATATGAAAAAATATGATATAATGTGCACAAGTGGTGTAAAATTTACGCCAGGACAGTTTTGACTGATGAATAAATCAGCAGGGAGGCAGCAGGAAGATGGCAAAGAAAGAACCAAAAACAAATGCAATGAGAATGCTTGAGAGAGCGAAGATTCCGTTTGAAGTGCATCGCTATGAATGCAAAGAATTTATCGATGGAATCACGATCGCTGATATGTTAAATGAACCATATGAGAGAGTTTTCAAAACTCTGGTAACAGAAGGAAAAAGCGGAGGATATTTTGTGTTTGTAGTTCCGATCGACAAGGAGCTGGATCTTAAGAAAGCTGCAAAGGCAGCAGGGGAGAAATCTGTCGAGATGATCCATGTAAAAGACATCAATAAGATCACAGGATATATTCGTGGAGGCTGTACAGCAATCGGCATGAAGAAGGATTATCCAACCGTTCTTGATGCAAGTGCAAATGATCAGGAGAAGATTATTGTAAGCGGCGGAAAGAATGGAATTCAGATTGAACTTACAACAAAGGATTACCTCAAAGCATGCAAAGGAAAGACAGCCGATATTACATTATAGAAGGGAGAGAGTCAGATGATTGATGAAATTTTAAAATATAATCAGGAGTTCGTAAAAGAGAAAAAATACGAACAGTATAAGACAAGTAAGTATCCTGATAAGAAGATTGCGATTCTTACCTGTATGGACACAAGACTTACAGAACTTTTACCAGCCGCACTTGGAATCAAGAATGGTGATGTCAAGATCATCAAGAATGCCGGAGGGGTTGTGAGTCATGCATTTGGAAGTGCCGTACGAAGCATTTTAGTTGGTATATTCGAACTGGGCATTGAGGAAGTCATGGTAATCGGACATACAGACTGCGGAGTACAGCATATCAACAGCGAGATGATGATCGGACATATGATGGATCGTGGGATTGATGAGGAGAAGATCGAACTGATCCGTCATTGTGGAGTTGATTTTGATACATGGTTAGAAGATTTTGACTGTGTGGAAAGTTCCGTAAAAGATTCCGTAGAAATGTTGAGAAAACATCCGCTGATACCAAAGGATGTCAAGATTTCAGGATATGTCATGGATTCGGTTACAGGTGAATTAAATGTAGTCGAACCATAAATACAAATGAAAGAGGGATAAGTATGAAGAAGATATGGAAAGTTCTGATCCTTGGAGTGATGCTGTGCATTTTTTGCGTGGGGTGCAAAGATGATGAAGTGATCACACAGGATAAGAAGATGGAAGACAGAACAACAGAGAAGAGAACAGAGATCATTAAGCAGAAGACGACACAAAGGACGTCTCAGAAAACAACGCAGAGTAAAGAACAGACAGAGGAAACACTGAAACCAAAAGAGGAAAAAAGGATTAAGATCGCAATTGATGCAGGACATCAGAAGAAACAGATGAGTGCAAAAGAAGCGATCGGACCGGGTGCTGATAAGACAAAACCGATGGTATCTTCAGGAACGGAAGGAGTCGTTACGAAGAGAACAGAATATCAGGTGAATTTAGAGGTGTCATTAAAACTTAAGAGTGAATTGATTTCCAGAGGATATGATGTCTACATGATCCGAGAGACAAATGATGTATCCCTAAGCAACAAAAAGAGAACTTTGATGGCAAATGAAAGCGGTTCAGGCATTTTGTTAAGAATCCACTGTAACAGTGCGGATTCGCAGTCAGCAAACGGAGCATTAACAATGAGTCCTACTTCATCCAATCCTTATTGCAAAGCAATTGCAGCAGACAGTCAGAGATTATCTGAATGTGTCGTGAGTACTTTGTGCCGGAGAACAGGTGCAAAAAACCGTGGGATAACACAGACAGATGAGATGACAGGAATCAACTGGAGCAAGATTCCGGTAACGATCGTCGAGATGGGATTTATGTCAAATCCAGACGAAGACCAGAAGCTGTCAGACAGTCATTACCAGACAATGCTTGCAGAAGGAATTGCAGATGGGGTTGACAGATATTACCAAAGAGGAGGAGAGAAAAGTGGAAAAAAATGAAAAGAAGATGATCACGATACTAGGCGCAGTTATCGCAGTCATAGTCGTCATTCTGGCAGTGATGCTCATCATGGGAAGAGACACCAGCACAGCAGACAACTCCGGTACATCATTGAAAGAAGCCGTACAGGAAGAAACAGACAGCAAGAAAAGTAATGAAGGAGAAGATGTCAGTGATGGAGATGTTGGTCAGGCAGATAAGGAACAGCCAGACGACAACACAGCACAGACAACAACAGAAGATAATACGACAACAGAGGCTTCTGACGATGATGACACACAATCAGCAAGTGAGATCATGGATGCGGATGATGGGTATATTTTCCCGGATGCAGATACGGAATATATCAGCACATCCGATGTGAAGAAACTATCTGATAGCGAACTTCAGTATGCGGTCAATGAAATCTATGCAAGACATGGATTAAAATTTACAAAAAAGTCCAACAAAGAACGTTTCGAAAAGAAAGCATGGTATAACGGTACAGTGGATGACCAGGACAGCATTTCTTTGAACAAATATGAGAAGAAGAATGTAGATACAATGGCAGCAGAATTAAAGAAACGTGGGCTTAGATAAGAAGGGAGAAGAAAAAATATGTTTTGCCCAAAATGTGGAAACGAGGTAAAAGAAGGAGATATGTTCTGCGGAGAATGCGGAACAAGAATGGAACCTTTAGAAGGGGCAGGCCAGGAAACAGAAGTAAACCAGCAGGAAGTAAACCAGCAGGAAGCAACTCCAGTACAGCCTGAAGTAAGAGTAAAAGAAGCAGCAACAAATGAAGCACCAAAACAGAAAAGTGGTGGATTTTTGAAGGGATTCAGCGACAGATCAAAGAAGATCGTAATTGCTGAAATCGCATTGCTGATTGTTCTGGTTGCAGCATTTTTCTATATTGGAAATAGAAAAAGCAGTCCAGAATCAGCAGCAAATCAGTTTGTAAAAGATTATAACGATAAAAAATGGTCTAAAGTTTATGAAAGTTATAATCTGACAGAAGATACATTTATCAACGCAGAAGCATTTGAAAAAACAATGGAACAAAATGATACAAAGACGTTATCTTCACCAACTGGTGGATATGTAAGTTATGGTGATTATGCCGGACAGTATGTATATCAGGCAAAAAAAGGATCTGATGAAGTTGTGATCCGTGTAGCAAAATCAGCAAAGAAGAATTTCCTGTTTTTTGACAAATATGAGGTGACAAGTGTTACAGATACAGGAATGAGCACAGCATCAGTAAAATTATTTACAATCCCAGGTGTTACATTAAAAATCGATGGAATTGCAGCGAAAGTTCCAGAAGATGCATCAGACAATACATACTATGCAGCAATGTTTGAAGGAAAACATAAAGTGACATTTTCAGGAGCAGACGGTTTATTTGACCAGAAGAGTTATACGATCAATACAAATGACGACAACCCACTGGGGGTAGTAAAATATTCAGGAACTGCGAAGACAGAAGCAGCAAAAGCACTGAAAAGTTATATGCCGGCAATTACAGAAGCAAAGATCAAAGATAAAGGAAGTGCAAGTCTTACATCTTACTTCACATCATCTGAAGCAGCAAACAATTATGGGGACAGATTATGTGGATATCTTTGGTATTATGGAAACACTACAAAATCCCTTGGAAGTGTAAAACTGACAAAATGCCAGGCAACGGATACAGGATCATCTTACTACACAGTAGCCGAGGGTGTGCCTGTTGCGATCAGCGGTTCAAGAGACTATAAATACAAATCAGTATGGGGCGGATCTTATGACAGTGCAACATGCGAAATCAACGGAATAGCAAAAATGATCAGAAAAAATGGAAAATGGCTGATCAACACTGCTTCATACTACTAGAGAGAAAAGGGGGAAATATTATGGCAAACTTTTGTACAAAATGTGGAAGAAAATTAATTAACGGACAGCCTTGTATCTGTACACAGGAAAAAGTAGAAAATACACAGGAAGATGTATATCAGAGCGAAGCTGCCAAGGCAGAAACACAGCAGACACAGGAACAGTATACAAATGAAGAAATTCATTATGAAGGACCAGCATATGAAGAAAGTTCAAATGATGTAAAAGCAAAAACAATGAATTTCCTGACACAGGCGTTAGAGATGATCAAACATCCAAGTACTGGTTTTGTGGCTTCAGTTACGGATGAAAACAGTAAAAATGGACTGATCCTTATGGGAATTCAGGCGATTTTGGCAGGACTGTATTTATATGTTTTGATGCAGAAAATCGTATCAGCAGCTTTAGGAGGAATTAACTCTGTTTTTGGATCATCAAGATATATGGCACAGACACCATCTCTTGGACAATTCTTCGGATATGGAGTTATTTTGTCAATTATCGTATCACTTGTAGTTTCAGGAATTGTTCTGGGACTTATGAATGCAATGGGACACGCAAAGATCAACTGGTTCCAGGCATGCCAGATTGCGGGAATGAGATCTCTTGGAACAATTTTGGGAGTTATCCTTGCAATTTTAGGATTGCTGCTTGGAATGTACCAGTTTGCAGTTCTGATCGTAGTAGTTGGAAGTGTACTGTCATTTATTTTCAGTATGGTAGCAATGATGAGTTATCCTGATGTGAATAAAGATGCAGTTGCATATATCGCATTGATCGTTGAGATCGTAGCGGCAATTGTAGCATACTTCGTTATGAAAGAATTTGTTTTCTCAGCGTTAGGAAGTGCAGCAGGATCAACAAGTAATTTCTTAAGTAATATTTTATAGGAGATACGACGATGATACCGAAAGACCCGGTTATGTTACTAAGTTATATTAATACACAGTTAAGGGATTTTTATGATTCATATGAAGATCTGTGCAAAGCACTTGATCTGGATGAAAATGAGATAAAACAGAAACTTTCATCCATTGGATATGAGTATAATGATTCATTAAATCAGTTTAAGTAACACTCTGGCTGAATCAATCAAAATATGGTAAAATTCTTTATAAAGGAGAAACGTATTTATGGAATTGATTCGGTTAGAAAATGTAAAGAAAATATATAAGACAGGAGAGGTGATCACCAAAGCCGTAGATGGAATTGATTTTACGGTGAATAAGGGTGAGTTTGCCTTGATCATTGGCGCCAGTGGTGCAGGAAAAACTACCGTATTGAACATTTTAGGAGGTATGGATACTGCAACCAGTGGCGCTGTTTTTATAGACGGCAAAGACATTTCCAAATGGAACAAAAAAAGGCTCACAGGATACCGCAGGGATGATATTGGATTTGTATTCCAGTTTTATAATCTGGTGCCGAATCTGACTGCAACAGAGAATGTGGAATTAGCGCTTCAGATCAGCAAAGATCCACTGGATGCAGAAGAAGTGTTAAAGGATGTAGGCCTCGGACACAGGCTGAATAATTTTCCGGCACAGTTATCCGGAGGGGAGCAGCAGAGAGTATCAATTGCACGTGCCCTTGCAAAGAATCCGAAGATCCTCCTTTGTGACGAACCGACAGGAGCACTGGATTATCAGACAGGAAAATCAATTTTAAAATTACTACAGGATACCTGTCACAAAAAAGGCAAAACAGTTGTTGTTATCACACATAATCTGGCAATCGCACCGATGGCAGACCGTGTGATCGAGATGAAGAATGGAAAGATCAGTAATATTACGATAAATGAACATCCACAGCCGGTGGAAACGATTGAATGGTAGGAAATGCGTATGAAAAAAACAGCATTACACAAAGATATATACAGAACCATCACAGGGACACTGCCAAGATTTTTATCAATCTTTTTTATTGTGGTATTAGGTGTGGCTTTTTATGCAGGAATCCGTGTCACACAGAAAGATATGCATATTACAGCAGACCATCAGTTTGATGATTCAAAGCTTATGGATGTGAAAGTGATGGGAACATTGGGAATATCCAAAGGGAATCTTGAATCGATCCGTAAACTTTCCAAATCAGAAGATATTGAGGGCGGCTATTCTACTGATGTGATATCAAAGAAACAAGGCAGTGATGATGAACATGCAGTGAAAGTCATGGCAGAGACGAAGAAGCTTAACCAGATGACGATCATAAAAGGAACGCTTCCAGATAAGTCTGGGGAATGCCTTGTAGATGAATGGTATGCCAGCCAGAATGGCTTGGAAGTTGGAGATACCTTAGAATTATCATCAGGAACAGAGGATGACCTTAGCGATACTCTGAATGATACAACATATAAGATCACAGGTATCGGAAGATCAGCAGAATATCTGTCAAGATCAAGAGGAAGCACAACGATCGGAACAGGTACATTATCAGGTTTCATCGTGGTGGAGAAATCAGAATTTTCCTCTGATATTTATACAGAAGTTTATATTACGGCCAAAGGAGCGAAAACAGAAAGAGCATACAGTGATGCGTATGACAACAAGGTAAAAGAGCTGGAAGAACAGTTAAAATCCATCTCAAAAGAAGAGAATAAGAAGCGTCTGGGTTCTGTTCAGAAGGAAGCACAGGATAAGATTGCAAAGAAAGAGCGGACATTCAAAAAAGAGCGGAAAAAAGTCTTAAATAAATTAGACAAAGCAGAGAAGCAGCTGAAGGATTCAAGGAAAAAGCTTGATGCATCCAAATCAGAATTAGAGCAAAGCAGAAAGAAACTTGCAGATGCAAAAGCACAGATTCGAACAGCGAAAGCACAGTATCAGACAGGAATCAAACAGATCAGCAGCGCCAGAGAACAGTTAAAGACACAGAAACAAACGATCAAAACAAAAAGCAGCCAGCTCGATACGCAGGGAGCTAAGGTAAAAGAGCAGGAAGTGCAGTTAGAGAAAAAGGAACAACAGATTGATCAGGCATTGCAGGCTGGGGCGATTTCAGAGCAGGAAGCACAGGCATCCCTGACACAGATCAATGCAGGAAAACAGCAGATAAAGAAAGCAAAAGCACAGATAAGTTCTGGAAGAAAACAGCTGCAGGCAGCACAGACAAAGATTGCAAATGCAGAAAAAACACTGAACCAGAAAAGCAGTCAGTTAAAGAGGGCAAAACAGACGATCACTTACAATGAGGCAAAGCTGGTAACAGGGCAGAAACAGATTGATGAAGGAACAGTGAAGTTAAAAGAAGCCGAGACAAAGCTTATAGACGGAGAAAGATCGTTAAAGAGATCAAGAAAGAAAGCCGAGAAAAAACTAAATGATGCCAAGAAGAAGATAAAAGATGCCAAAGAGGATGTAAAGAATATCAAACAAGGAAAATGGTATATTTTAAATCGAGAGAAGATGCAGTCTTATGTGGAATACGGACAGGAAGCAGACAGAATTGCAGCTCTCGGTCAGGTGGTTCCAGTTATTTTCTTCTTGGTGGCAGCACTGGTAAGTTTAACTGCGATGACACGTATGGTTGAAGAACAGAGAACCCAGATCGGAATGATGAAAGCTCTTGGATACAATGGATTTAATATTGCGATGAAATATGTCAGTTATGCTTTGGCGGCAACGCTTACAGGAAGTATTCTTGGAGCGGTGATCGGAGAGAAACTTCTTCCGTGGATCATTATCAATGCTTATAAGATGATGTATACAGGACTTGGAGATGTGTATACACCATTAGAGACAGAATATTCCGTTATGGCAGCGGGACTTGCAGTCGGGGTTGTTGTATTTGCAGTATTATCTGCATGTTACAAAGAATTAAGGGAAAAACCGGCACAACTGATGCGTCCGGTGGCACCGAAAGAAGGGAAACGAATTCTGTTAGAGAAGATTCCATTCCTATGGAAAAGGCTGAGTTTTATCTGGAAAGCAACGATGCGAAATCTGTTCCGCTATAAGAAACGATTCTTTATGACGATCTTTGGAATTGGTGGATGTATGGCGTTGTTATTATTGGGATTTGGGATCAAGGATTCAATTTCGGCAATTTCAAAGAATCAGTATGGTGAGATCATTACTTATGATTTTTCTATTACCTACAAAGACGGAATAAAAAATGCAAAAAAAGAAGAGTTTGTAAATTGGGCAAAGAAACAAGATCACATGACGGACTTGATGGAAGTCAGTGAATCTGCGGTAACGATACGTGCAAATGGAGAAAAACAAGATGCAACGATGATTCTTCCGATGTCCAAAGAGAATTTTGATGGATATATTACCTTACAAGACAGAAAGAGTAAGACCAGATATAAGCTGGATGATGAAGGAATCATTCTGACAGAGAAAGCAGCATCGCTGCTTGGGGTAAGTAAAGGAGATACAATAACGATCAAAAAGTCAGGGGATCAAAGGATTAAGGCAAAGATCAGCCAGATTACAGAAAATTATCTGCAGCATAAAGTGTATATGACCCCAAGATTATATGCCAGACTTTATCACAAAAAAGCAGAAACAACAGGTATTTATTGTATTGAGAAGAATATATCTAAGAAAAAGATGCAGGAAAACGGAAAGAAGATTCTTGCAAGAGACGAGGCTTCGGCACTTCATTTTTCATCTGACGATGCAAAGACGATGGAAGATATGGTGAATAATCTGAATATCGTGGTTGTTGTATTGATCGTATCTGCAGGATTGCTTGCATTTGTGGTATTATATAATTTGAACAATATCAATATTTCAGAACGAAGAATGGAACTTGCAACGATCAAAGTGCTGGGATTCTATGATGGAGAAGTCGGTGCTTATGTTTATCGCGAGAATATTTTGCTGACGATCTTAGGAACGATCGCAGGAATCATTTTAGGAATCCTGTTACATAAATATGTTATATTTACGACAGAAGTTGACTTGATCATGTTTGGAAGACAGATTTATCTTCCAAGCTATGTTTACAGTATTTTACTAACAATTGCTTTTTCGATTCTTGTAAACTTCTTCATGTATTTTCAGCTGAAGAAGATTGATATGGTAGAATCACTGAAAAGCACAGAGTGACGGAAAGGAAAAGAGACTATGAAAATGAACGAATTAATGATTTACCAGGTGTTTCCACTACGCGCATTAACAGACGGAGAGCCTTCCCATGGAATTTTAGAGATGATCGACTGGATTCCACACATCAAGAAACTTGGAATGAATGCAGTTTATTTTTCACCGGTATTTTCATCCAGTGATCATGGATATGATACGAAAGATTATCAGAAGATCGATGAGAGACTTGGAACGAATGAAGACTTCAAAACGATGTGTGATGCCATACACAAAGAAGGAATTCAGGTCATCTTAGACGGAGTATTCAACCATGTCGGAAGAGAATTCTTTGCATTTGAAGATGTGAGAGAGAAGAAATGGGATTCTCCATACAAAGACTGGTTCTATATTAATTTTGATGGAAACAGCTGCTATGATGATGGATTCTGGTATGAAGGCTGGGAAGGACATTTTGAGCTGGTTAAATTAAATCTTGATAATGAGCAGGTTCGAAATTATTTATTAGAATCCGTTGGAAAATGGATGGATGAGCTTGGAATCGACGGATTAAGACTGGATGTTGCTTATATGTTAAATCGAAACTTTATGAAAGCACTGGTAGATTTTGTTCATGGAAAGAATCCAGAATTTTTAATGATCGGGGAAATGCTTCATGGAGATTACACACAGCTTGTGAATCCGGACTTGCTTGATTCCGTGACGAATTATGAATGTTACAAAGGATTGTATTCAAGCTTTAACACACACAATATGCATGAGATCGGCTATTCCTTAAATCGTCAGTTTGGTCCGGAAGAATGGACATTGTACAAAGGACTTCCATTATATAATTTCGTGGATAATCATGATGTGGAGAGAATTGCAACACAGTTAGAGGATAAAGAACACCTGCCTCTTATTTATGCAATGGAATTTGCAATGCCAGGGGTTCCGGGAGTTTACTATGGAAGTGAATGGGGAATGGAAGGCAGGAAAGAGCAGGGAAGCGATGACAGTCTGCGTCCAAGAATCCACAAAGAAGACTTACAGGAAAATGAACTGACAGAATATATCGCAAAACTGGCCGAAGTAAGAGCAGGATCACCAGCATTGAAGTATGGAGACTATTTACAGCTGGCAATTGCTCCTGATGTTCTGGTATTCCAGAGAAGAACAAATGAAGACCGTATTATCTTTGCAATGAACTGTGGAGAAGGCGAATTTACGGCACATTTTGATGCACAGGCAGGCTGCGGAACGGATCTGATCACAGGAGAATCTGTTGATTTTGGGGGAGGACTTGTGATCAAAGGAAAAACAGCAATGATAATTCGAACAGAAGAGGTATCACTTCCTTGACTTTTATGTTAAAAACATATAAAATTAGATAAGTGTGAATACACAAAAAATTGAATAAGGAGGAAACCTGTGGTTGGTATTATTATAGCCATTATCGCAACTCTGGTTATCTCAGTTCCAGTATCTGCCTATGTTGCTAATACAAGAAGCAAGAAGGCCATGGAGATTACGATCGGGAACGCAGAAGATAAGGCAAGAGAGATTATAGATGAAGCGATCAAAGCAGCCGATGCGAAGAAACGTGAAGCTTCTTTGGAAGTAAAAGAAGAAACTATAAAAGCGAGACATGACTTTGAAAAAGAGACAAAAGAACGCAGGGCAGAACTGCAGAAGTATGAGCAGAGAGTTCTCTCTAAAGAAGAAACTGTTGAGAAGAAAGCTACAACATTAGAGCGCAAAGAACAGTCATTAGCATCCAAAGAGAAGAACATTGAGACAGAGAAAGCTCAGTTGCAGGAACTGCAGGCAAAACATCTACAGGAACTGGAAAGAATTTCCGGGTTGACCTCTGATCAGGCAAAAGAGCAATTATTATCAGCAGTAAAAGAAGATGTGAAACACGAGACAGCAATGTATGTCAAAGAAATGGAGACAAGAGCGAAAGAAGATGCCCGAAAGAAAGCCAAGGAATATGTGGTGACTGCAATCCAGAAGTGTGCAGTTGATCATGTGGCAGAGACAACGATTTCGCTGGTACAGCTTCCAAACGATGAGATGAAGGGAAGAATCATCGGTCGTGAAGGACGTAATATCCGTTCAATTGAGAACATTACCGGCGTTGAATTGATTATCGACGATACACCGGAAGCAGTTGTACTGTCAAGCTTTAATCCGGTTCGAAGAGAAATCGCAAGAATCGCCTTAGAGAAACTGATCGTGGATGGAAGAATCCATCCGGCACGCATCGAGGAGATGGTCGAGAAAGCGACAAAAGAAGTCGAGACTATGATGCGCGAAGAAGGAGAAGCAGCAACATTAGAACTTGGGGTTCATGGAATCCATCCAGAACTTGTCAGACTTCTTGGTAGAATGAAGTTCCGTACAAGTTATGGACAGAATGCATTAAAACATTCCATGGAAGTTGCACAGCTGTCCGGACTTTTAGCAGCAGAGATCGGTGTCGATGTAAGAATGGCCAAGAGAGCAGGTCTGCTTCATGACATCGGTAAAGCAATCGACCACGAAGTAGAAGGTTCTCATGTAGAACTCGGTGTGAATCTGTGTAAGAAGTATAAGGAGAATCCAATTGTCATCAATGCAGTGGCATCTCATCATGGGGATGAAGAACCAGAATCATTGATCGCATGTCTTGTACAGGCAGCTGATGCAATCTCAGCAGCACGTCCAGGTGCAAGAAGCGAGACACTGGAAAGTTATACAACAAGATTAAAACAGCTGGAAGAGATCGCAGACTCCTTCCAGGGTGTTGATAAAACTTTTGCAATTCAGGCAGGTCGAGAAATTCGAGTTATGGTAGTTCCTGAACAAATTAGTGACGATGATATGATCTTACTGGCAAGAGATATTTCAAACCAGATCGAAGAGAATCTGGATTATCCAGGACAGATCAAGGTCAATGTAATCAGAGAGTCACGAGTTGTTGACTATGCGAAATAACAAGAAGCGATAGAGAAATCTATCGCTTTTTCCAATTAAGAAAGAATTCGAACAAAAAGGCATTCATAGAAAAGGATTTAAGAAAAAAGGAGACAAATTCATGAAAGGATACGAGAAACTGGAACAACACCTGATGCATCAGGGAAAAGTTGTCGGATTTTATGAAGATATTGTAAAACTTCCAAGTGGAAAAGTAGTCACATGGGATCTTGTGAAACACAAAGGTGCAGCAGCAGTAGTTCCTGTCACTGACAAAGGAACGATCTTACTTGTAAGACAGTACCGTAATGCTTTAGATCAGGAGACATTAGAGATTCCAGCCGGGGGAATTGAGCCGGGTGAGACACCGCTTGAGTGTGTGACAAGGGAGATTGAAGAAGAAACAGGATATATTGCAGGAAATATGGAACATTTGATGACGATTATCACTGCAATCGGTTTTTGTGATGAAAAGATTCCAATCTATGTTGCAACAGACTTAAAACCATCCAGACAGCATTTGGATGAAGACGAATTCATCGATGTGGAAGAATATACGACAGATCAGATCAAAGAGATGATTTTTTCTGGAAAGATCATTGATGCCAAGACAATCTCTGGAGTCCTTGGATATTTGAATATGGAGAAATAAAACAGAATATAAAAGACAGGCACCGCATAAGATATGATGCGGTGCTTTTTTGACTTTATAGGGAGGAGAAATCTGTGGATAAAGAGAAATTTTTTTCAGGATTGTGGATCATTGCAGGTCTGATTCTTGGAAGCTTATTTACGAATTTTGTATATCAGGATTATCTTGCATATGGTGGACAGGTAAAATCTCTCGTATTTCATAATGAGAAATTATACAGTGCGAGTATAAGTTTGTTTTTTTATATCTTCTTTAAAAGGATAAAACAGTATGCAATGATCTATCTGGCTGGATATCTGCTGAAACCATGGATCTTTTTATATGGATTTACGTTTTGTACAGCATTTTTCTTAGGATCAATGTTATCACTTCAGATCATACAGATGGGAATCAGAGGATTATGTCTGGTGATCTTAAGTCTGTTTCCACATTTTATTTTGTATGGGATGAGCCTGATCCTGCTTGTAAAACGGAATTTTATAGAAGAAAAAAAGGAAGAAATGCTTTATGAAACAAGCAGTTCCTTCCTTTTACGCTTCAGTATTTTGTTTGAAATAACATTTATGATACTGGGATGCATCCTGGAAAGTTTCGTAAGCCCATCGATCATGTCAGGGATTCTGAAACTTTGGAAGTGATGTACCTAGAATCTGGTATTCATTCTATACATAGTCAGCCATACGGTAAAGCAGTGCAGCGGATTTGTCCCATCCGAGGCATGGATCAGTGATAGACTGTCCATAAACACCATTACCGATGGACTGATTTCCATCTTCGATGTAACTTTCGATCATGATACCTTTCACAAGGTCTTTGATCTCAGGTAAGAAACTTCTGCTGTGAAGAACTTCCTGTACGATACGAGGCTGCTGATCCCATTGTTTTGCAGAATTGGAGTGGTTAGCATCAACGATAACAGCAGGATTCTTAAGCTGGAATTTCTCATACATATAAGCAACACGAGTCAGATCTTCATAATGATAGTTTGGAATATTATTTCCATGACGGTTGACAGAACCACGTAAAATGGCATGTGTCAGAGGGTTACCATCTGTTTTGACTTCGTATCCGTTTGCAATGAAATCATGCTGGTGCTGTCCGGCAGTGATAGAATTCATCATAACTGTCAGGTCTCCACCAGTAGGATTCTTCATTCCTGCAGGGATATCAAATCCGCTGACTGTTAAACGATGCTGCTGGTTCTCTACAGAACGTGCTCCAACGGCAACGTAGGATAAAAGGTCTTCCATATATGGCCAGTTTCCTGGATAAAGCATCTCGTCTGCGGCAGGCATATGGAATTCTTCCAATGCTTCCATATGAAGTTTACGGACAGAACGAAGACCACTTGCCATATCTGGTGCTTTCTCTGGGTCTGGCTGATGAACCATACCTTTGTATCCGTCACCTGTAGTACGAGGTTTGTTTGTGTAGATACGAGGGATGATCAGTAACTTGTCAGCAAGATCTTTCTGAACTCTTGCCAGACGTCCGAGATAATCCATAACAGCAGTTTCATTATCTGCTGAGCAAGGCCCGATGATAACTAAGAATTTATCAGATTTACCTGTAAATACGTCTCGGATCTCTTTGTCTCTGGCAGCTTTGATTTGTTTTGCTTCTTCACTCAGAGGCATCTCTTCTTTTAATTCCTCTGGAGAAGGCATCTTCGCGATTTTGTGCATTCCCATAGTTGTTTTCTCCTTAACAATTCATACAATAAAGCATTTTGCTTGCGTATATTTTAGCAAATAATAATCTTTGTGTAAAGACAGGGAAATGTGAAATGAGACTTTACAAATAAAACAGAAGTTATTATAATAAGAAATGTAAACAGAAAACACTTTCATTTTCTGGTAATTGAATATTGAAGTAGAGAAGATTGATTCTCCAACTTCAGGGCAGAGTGAGATATCGAAGATATCAATTCTCGACTGGCGGTGATACTCCAAGAGAGGTAAGTCCGCGAGCGCTAAGCCGATCAGGTTAGAATCCTGAACCAACAGTATAGTCTGGATGAAAGAAGTAGTTGGATGACATATCTTAAGATGTTACGCAGATACAAGATATGTGATCAAGTCAGAAGCCCTGTCGTTTATTTTATGTAGATAAATGGACAGGATTTTTTATTTATATGATAAAATTTCGCAAAAGCTTCTGGCGGACAAATTTAAGATCTTTAAATCAGAAAGGGAGAATTATCATGGCAGGAGACACAATGACAATGAAAAGAACAAAGTTCAATATCAGAACGATCGCAGTGACAGGTATGTTAGGAGCATTAGCAACTGTGTTGATGTTTTTGGAATTTCCGATTCCGATGTTAATACCACCATTTATCAAGTTTGATTTTTCAGAACTTCCAGCTTTATTAGCAGCTTATGCGATGGGACCTGTATCAGGAATTGCAGTATGCTTTATCAAGAATGCGATCAACCTTCTTCATACACAGACAGGAGGAGTCGGAGAACTTTCTAACTTTATCTTAGGTGTATGTTTTGTATTACCAGCAGGACTTATCTATAAGAGAAACAAGACACAGAAGAGTGCAATGATCGGAGCATTATTAGGAGCAGTCCTGATGTCAGTGATCAGCGTATTTTCAAACTACTTTGTTGTATATCCAGTATACACAAACTTTATGCCAATGCAGGCGATCATTGGAGCATATCAGGCGATCAACAAGAACGTCAAGACATTATGGGATGCATTGATCTGGTTTAACATGCCATTCACATTTATTAAAGGAATGTGTAGTGTTGTGATCACATTCTTTATTTATAAGAAGATTTCCCCAATTTTAAAGGGAACAAACAGATAAGAAGATAAGAAAAAGGTGTCGGAATATGAATTCCGACACCTTTTGTTGTACATAGAGTTAAAAACTAATCTTCTAATTTCTTAGCTGCTTTTTCCATAAAAGGTTCACTGGCAACGATAAATCTCTCATGAGTACCGATACCAACACGACCTTTGTTATCTGTAACTTCAACATGGAATACCAGACGTTTGCGGTCGATCTCTGTTAAAGAACAATGACATTTGATTGTTCCACCAACAGGAGTTGCGGAAACATGTGCAATGTTTAAGTTTGTTCCAACGCTTGTCTGACCTTCATCAAGTTTGCCGTCTAATAATTTAACAGCAGTTTTCTCAACTAATAAGATCATAGCAGGTGTTGCATAAACAGGAAGACTTCCGCTTCCCCATTTCTCTGCAGTGTTTTCTGGAACTACTTCTTCTGTTAATTCAATTTCGTCTCCAACATGAATGTTCATAATTTTTCTCTCCTAAAAATTTCATTTAATATGTATATTCTTAGTATAGCAAAGTTCGATAAAAATTCCATAGTTTTTTCACAATTTGGCAAAAAAATGCATAAAGAAGAAAGACTAGACTCGAATAAAAAAATAAGGTATGCTATTGTTAAATTGGAGGTAAAGTGCTTTGAAGTTATATTTGATCAGACATGGAGAAACAGATTGGAATAAAGTACATAGAATTCAGGGAAGCTCAGACATCGAATTAAATGAATATGGAAGAGAACTTGCATTTATGACAAGAGAAGGACTTCGCCATGTTCCATTTGATATTGGATATACCAGTCCGTTAAAGAGAGCAAAAGAAACGGGAGAGATCATTTTAGGTGGAAGGAATGTTCCATTATATGAAGATGACAGAGTGAGGGAAGCTTGTTTTGGAGCATTTGAAGGAGCTACATTGAAAGAATTGGAAGACAGGGATGATCCATTTCTTAAATTTTTTGATGATCCAGTGCATTTTGAAAGAACTGGAGGGTGTGAGACACATAGTGAGGTCATAGACAGAGCAAAAGAATTTTTGGAAGATATGATCCTGCCGAACGAGAATAAATATCAGCATGTGGCAGTCTTTTCCCACGGAGCATGGATACATAGTTTATTGACACATATTTATGGAAGAGATATTGATGAATTCTGGCATGCCCCAAGGCAGGAAAATTGTGGTGTGACAACGATCGAGGTAAAAGGTGGAGAATGCCATGTATTAAAAGAATCAGAGATTTTCTACAATAAGGATGGAGAATAATTTATGACAAAAAAACAATTTCTGGAGGAATTAAAAACTTCTTTAGAGGGAATGGTGTCACCGATGGTGGTACAGCAGAATATGAATTACTATGAGAATTACATCAGTGAGCAGATCAGGAATGGAAAGAGTGAACAAGATGTATTAAATGAATTGGGCAATCCAAGACTGATTGCAAAGTCGATCATTGATGCAGCAGGTCAAGATGATGATCATGTACAGACAGAGTACTACGAGGAAGAACAGGAGACAGATCCAGAGGATATGTTTGGCGGGAATACACATATCTTCACGATGAATTCTACAAAGTTTAAACTTGGATGTCTTTTATCTGTAATTATTTTTATTTTCATTATGTATTTACTGTTTCATGTACTAAGTGCAGCGATGGTTGTGTTAGGACCAGTGATCATCGTTGGTCTGATCGTTGCCTTGATCATGAATTTTACAGGAAGGTAGTCAGCTAAGAAAGGAAGTAATATGGACATAAATCAGGAAGCATATGCAATTGAAGATGAAGTCATAGAATTTCGCAGGGCACTGCATCGCTGCCCAGAGACAGCATTTCATGAGACGATGACGATGGAATATATCAGAGAACATCTGGAAGAATGGGAGATCTCCTATAAGATTTTTGATCCGTCAGGAATCATCGCAGTGGTAGGAAGTGGAAAGAAAGACAGCATTGCACTGCGTGCGGATATGGATGCTTTGGAAGTGGAAGAAGAAACAGGACTTGATTTTGCATCATTAAATCATGGTTGTATGCATGCATGTGGACATGATGGACATACAGCAATCCTTATGGCAACAGCGAAGATCTTAAAGATGCATGAGGCAGAATTAAACCGCAGAGTTTATCTTGTCTTCCAGCCTGCGGAGGAAACTGCAGAAGGTGCCAAATTTATGCTAAAGACAGGAATTCTTGACAGTGTAAAACGAATTTACGGAGTTCATATTTTTAATGGGATTCCATCAGGAAAGATTTCGCTGGAAGCAGGACCAAGAATGGCCGCAACAAACTGGCTGGCAGTTCATTTATACGGAAAATCCGGACATGCAGGGAAACCGCATGAAGGAATCGATACAGCAGTGGCAGTGTCATCTATGGTAATGAATCTGCAAAGTATTGTGAGCAGGAATCTAAATCCATTAGACCCGGCAGTTTTGACGATCGGAAAGATCGAAGCAGGAACAGCAAGAAATGTTATTGCAGGAGAGGCTAAGATCGAAGGGACAGCAAGAACATTTTCCAAACAGGCACAGGAAATGATCGAAGAGAGAGTCAAAGATATCGCAAAAGCACATGAGCAGATGTATGGTGTTGATGTCACAGTCGATTTTCAGCCATCCAGCCATGGTGCGTTGATCAATGCCCCAGAAGTTGTGGAAGATGTGATGGAGAGAGCAGGAGAAGTATTTGATCCATCCGAATTTACACACGTACCAGCAATGATGTTAGGAGAAGACTTCGCTAATTATTTAGAAGAAATTGATGGATGTTTTGCATTTATCGGAGGCGGAGATCATCCGGCAAATCATCATGGAAAGTTCGATTTTGACGAAAAAGCATTGATTAGTGGTGTCCGTCTCATGCTGACATTTGTAATTGTATAAGATATAGTTCATGAAAATCGGTTGTAGATGGATACAACATATGATATAATCAGAAACCAAAAGAAGCACAGTATTTGATAGAAGAAAAGGTAGGGAAATATGAATTTAGTATACCACAGCACAAGAAACAGTGAAGAAACAGCAACCGCCTCTGAAGCTATTTTAAAAGGGTTAACAAGCGATGGAGGATTATTTGTACCAGACAGTATTCCAAAGTTAAATGTATCCTTGGAAGATCTGACAAAGATGTCCTATCAGGAAATTGCTTATGCTGTCATGAAAGAATTCCTTACAGATTTTACAGAAGAGGAATTAAAGACATGTATCAATAATGCATACGACAGCAAATTCGATACAGAAGAGATCGCAGTAACAAAGAAAGTGGATGGAGCATATTATCTGGAATTATTCCATGGTGCAACGATCGCATTTAAAGATATGGCATTATCTATTCTTCCACATTTACTTGTAACATCTGCTCGTAAGAATAATGTAAAGAATGAGATCGTAATCTTAACTGCAACATCTGGTGATACAGGAAAGGCTGCATTAGCAGGATTTGCTGATGTACCAGGAACAAAGATCATCGTCTTTTATCCTAAGTCTGGGGTCAGCCCAATTCAGGAAAAACAGATGGTAACACAGAAGGGTGACAATACATACGTAATCGGAATCAAAGGAAACTTTGACGATGCCCAGACAGGTGTTAAAAAGATGTTCTCTAACAAAGAGTTAGCGAAAGTGATGAACGATAACGGATTCCAGTTCTCATCTGCAAACTCTATCAATATCGGACGTTTAGTGCCACAGGTTGTATACTATGTGAAAGCTTACGCAGATTTATTAAAACAGGGTGCATTAAAGGCCGGAGAACCTATGAATGTAGTAGTTCCAACAGGAAACTTTGGTAACATTTTAGCATCCTACTATGCAAAACAGATGGGTATTCCAATCGGTAAATTTGTCTGCGCATCTAACAAGAATAAAGTATTATTTGACTTCTTTGAGACAGGAAAATACGATCGTAACAGAGAATTCTATGTTACAACATCTCCATCTATGGATATCCTGATCTCAAGCAACTTAGAGCGTATGATCTACAGAATCGCAGGAAATGATGCAAAACAGTGTGCCGAGTTTATGGCAGCTCTGACAAAAGACGGTGAATATGTGATCACAGATGCGATGAAAGCAGAATTATCTGAGTTCTTTGGAGCTTTCGGAAGCGAAGAAGAAACAGCAGTGAAGATCAAAGAAGTATATGACAAAGAAGGATATGTAATGGATACACATACAGCAGTCGCAGCCGTTGCATATGACAAATACAAAGCAGCAACAGGAGACGACAAGACTCCAACAGTCATTGCTTCTACAGCAAGTCCATACAAATTCACAAGAAGTGTTATGGATGCGATCGATCCAGCATATGATGCAGAAGATGATTTTGAATTAGTCGATGAACTTAACAAAGTATCAAAGACAGCAGTTCCAAAAGCAATCGAAGAGATCAGAACAGCACCAGTTCTCCATGACACAGTATGCGAGACAGCAGCTATGGAAGACGAAGTGAAGAAGATTCTTGGAATCTAATTTGCAGGATCAGTACTTATAATTAAATGAATAAAAATAAAAAAGCAACTCATGAAAGAAAATGGGTTGCTTTTTTTGTACGATAATGTTATGATAAACCAAGATAGGGAATAAATGGAAGAGAATACAATATCAGAAAATTCTAAAAACAAATCAAAATGATAATCGATCAATCGAATCAGACAATCCATTCACGACAAGATGATCAGATGATGAATCCAAGGGAAGTTTTGACAACTGAATAAGACCATTTTCCGGTACGGTCCGAAGAGGACATATCCCGCCATGATCTGTGTAATCTATTTATGAGAGAAGCTTATAATACAAGATTCTGCTTTTGATACCGGGCAGAAGACAGGGAGCGAACAAGGATATGATAATGAGACTTCTGCATGGTCATGGAGGTGAGTGCAGCCTGTCATAAGAATGAGGGGAGCTGGGATGCTATGAGACGATTCTGTCTGCTGGAGAATGAGGGAAAGACGATAACAACAAGGAGGGCAGTATTCATGAAAAAAGCAAGAAGAAGTCTTATGGCATTAGGTGTTGCAGTATTTTCTTTATCGGCAATACTGACTGGGAGAATGAAGGAAAAGCCTGTGCTGGCGCAGTTAAATTGCCAGAAAGCTGTACCAATCACAAGCAGGTGGGCGGATGATACACATATTTTTTCATCATTTGATGATCAGAAAGCATTGAGTGTAGATGCATCTTATGGATTTAAGATGCATGAAACGAATCAGACAAAGACAACGATCACCAAAGGAAAAGAGACAAAGAAGCTTCCGGATATCTCTATGCCGGTATTTTTAAAACGATATATATGGTTTGATACTTCAGAAAATACTTCTGGAAATATACAGATCAAGAAAACGAATATGGAGATTTATCAGTGTGACAAAGATGGAAATCATGGGAAGTGGCAGACATTTGATCTGGTTATGACGATTACAGGAATCGAAAAGTATAAGAACAAGGATGGATATGTGGCAATTGGAAATGATCTCAGCGGATGTTCCTATATCGGAATTGAAGAAATGACGATGAAAAGCCAGTTTTTCAAAGCGGGAACTAATATTCCGGTGACGATCAAAAGCAATATGACATTGCAGGATATTGACACACACCAATATATCGGAGTAAAAGCTGATGATATACACGGGGAATATGTTTCAAAAAATACAAAATTAAGTTATAAGAAAGATGGAAACATGAGTATCTATTACGCTGATTTCGAAGAAAATTATGACAGCGAAGATTTTACCTGTGCAGGATTTACATTTGCTTCCGATACGTTTGAATATACATTTGGAAGAATCAGAGATGACGGGCCGACAAATCAGGAACAATATGTCGGATATGGACAGAACATGATAAAATTCGATCCGCCAAGTCCAAAAAAAGAGATCATCACATCCAAGGGAGAATCAACCGAGCATTATACCTGTCCGGATCTTTCCAAAACATGGACATATGAGGTAAGCCAGATGATCGCGGGTGATATTCCGAAAGCTCATTATTTTACTGGATTTGCGTTTGAAGATAATGTGGAAGAATGTCAGAAAATCCTTGATATCAAAGTGTATGGAGACGAGCAGGATGTCAGTGATGAATTTGATATCTCACAAAATGGAAATCTTGTGAAAGCCAGATTAAAAAATCCGGGTAATCCACAATTTTATAAGCGGGGAATCTATGTTCTTAAGATCAAAACAAAGATGAATATTATGAAGGATGCAACAAAAGAGCAGCTGACTGAATTAAGAAATCTTTGGGAAAAACACGGACATTACAATGAAAATAAAACTGTTCTGACAGAAAAGAACACAGCAAAGACGATCATCGATGGAAAAAATGCAATGACAAATGAAGTAAAGATTGACATTGATCTTCCTAAAAGAGATGAAAATAATCCGGGACTTATGATCACAAAGGAAACAAAACAGTATGAATATCAGGCAAAAGATGAGATCACATACAAGGTCACTGTGAAAAATGAAAACGAAAAAGCGGGAACTGCGTATTTTAAGGTTCAGGACAGATCGCTTGCCGGCGTTTCGAAAGTTTCATTAAAAGATGTCAAAGTATTTGGAATCCCTGAAGATTCTTACATCTTGCAGGAGGAAGGAAACAGCTGGATCTTAAAGTCAAAAGATGATTATGTTCTGCCATATGAAAACAAGATAGAAATTGTATATACGGTCAAAACGTCAGTGGCAGCAAATGGACAGTTGATCGACAATGAAGCATCTGCCTGGGCAGCAGGAATTCCAGAGACGAAAGATCAGGCACAAGTCTATATCAATTCGCCAAAGAATGATGTTATAAAATCTGCACCGGCACAGATTTATAAAAAGGGTGATCATGTGGCATACAAAGCAGTCATAACAAATCCAAATCAGGGAACATTTATGAGAGATGTTAAGATTGAAGATGAAATAAAGGCAGAGGGAATCCGAATAATACCAGGAACCTTGTCAATTATGGCAGATGGAAAAAATATCATTTCAAAATGCCAGGTCGATTTTGATAAGAATGAACGTGCTTATACGATTCAGACACCAATCGCATTGAAGAATGGAGAAATTCCAGTATATTCTTCAGAATGTGGAAAAAGGGATGAAAATTACAAGAATCTGTGGATGACAGACAAGATTGAGATCAGTTATCAGGCTGTGATCGAGCAGGATGGTCTGGAAGGGAAAGACATAAAGAATGTGTTAAAAGTTCCAGCAACAAGAAACAGCAATCAGGAACTGATCCTGGAAGATACGGAGATTCCATCAGGAAGCGGTATGGCAGAGGAAGTGATCAAGATCAAAGCACCAAAACTTCAGATTCTCAAGCAGTCTGATAAAAAGATTTACAGTGTCGGAGAGACAGGAACCTATAAGCTTCACATTATACAGGGAAAGGAAGGAGTGACAGCAAGAAATATCATGGTAACGGATGAATTTGAGAAAGAAGGAATGAAGATTTCAGAGATTCAGGTTCTATATAACGAACAAGATATTACAGATGAGTGCAAAATAGAAGCAGGAGCCGGGCAGTTTGAGATAGAAACAGGAAAAGATCTCGGGGACAGTGATTTTATAGACATCCTGTATAAAGTATTGTTTGAAAAAAGAATTGACGGTGCAATAAAAAATACGGCCGTTGTACAAAGTGATAATACAGAGGCTGCCAAGGATGAGAATACAGTGGTTGTAAAGCCGCCGATGTTAAAAATCGAGAAAACATCCGGACGTAAAATTTATAAAGAAGGGAAGACAGGAGCCTATAAGATTCGTGTGACACAGAAAAATGAAGGGATGACAGCACACAAAGTTGTCATAGAAGATGCATTTGAGAAGAAAGGAATGGAAATAGGCATGATTCGTGTAAAGATCAATGGCGAAGATATCACGAATCAGTGTGAGATCAGCAAAGATGATTCCGGCAGGAAGTTTAAGATCATGACAGGCAGGGATTTAAGTGATCAGGATGAAATGATCGTGTCCTATGATACTGCATTTCCTGCAATGATCGAGGGAGACATTAAAAATACAGCTTACGCTTATGGTGAAGATGCAGATAAAGTGAAAGATGATCTTATCGTGACGATGGAGAAAAATACTCCAGAACTTTTGATCACAAAGAAAAGTGATAAAACAGTATATAAATCAGGTGGTGTATGTGAATATCAGATTTTTGTATCACAGATTGTGAAAGATGCACTCGCAAAGAATGTTGTGATCGAGGATAAGATCGATCACAAATATGCGAAGATCATCAAAGGAAGTGTTCATGTTTTTTCACCAGATGAATCAGATATCACTTCAAAATGCAGAATTGTTTTAGCACAAAACAGTTTCCGAATTGAAACGAGAGAAAATCTTGCAGATGATCAGAAAATAAAAGTGCTGTATCAAGTGAAGTTAAGCAACAGAAACTGGAAAGATCAGACCGTAAAGAATATTGCAAAAGCAAAAGCGGATAATGCAAAAGAAGTATCAGCAGTTCGTGAGATCAAAGTAAAGAATCAGAAAACTGTAGAGAATAAGACATATACTAAAAAGACAGGAAAAGATTCACAAAATACTGGAACTTCTTCTGGAGTTTCAACCGGAGATAAGAGTGATTTTCGCTGGATTTTTATAATGGTGGCAGCAGCTTTTTCAGGAGTTTTTATTTTGTACAGAAAGAGGAAACATTAGGCATAAGAAGGAGCTTTTAGACTTTACGAAAGCAGCGTTATAAGGTACAATGAAAGAAAAACGTTGGGAGTGAGCGTATATGGCAAAAGATTTTTTCGGACGTCTGGAAGAAACTATTTCAACAACAGGAAAAGCAGCTGCCCAGAAGGCAAAAGAAGTGGCAGATTCTGCGAAGAGACACAATGATCTGCGAGTGGCGAAGAGAGATCTGAATGATCTGTACCGCCAGGTGGGAGAGAAGTATTTTGAAGAACATATGGATTACCCACAGGCAGAATATATCGATCTGTTCAATCTGATTGAGAAACTTCGAGGAGATATCGAGATTCTTGAACAGGAGATCGAAGGAGAAGACGATGAATTCGAGGATGGAGAAGACATCGAAGAATAATGAAACAAAATGAGCGGAGAAAGCTTGTAAAGACTAGTCTTTACAGGCTTTTTTCTATTATTAAGAATTTTTTGGAGGAATATATGATAGATACGATTGGAATGACAGACATTGGAAATGGAAGACCATCGAATCAGGATGCTTATTTATTGAGGCAGAAGGAAAAGGATGGAAAGCTCTATCTGCTGGCAGTAGTATGCGATGGAATGGGAGGACTGAAGAAAGGAGAGATTGCCAGCCGTTACATTGTAGAGGTATTAAAACAGTGGTTTGATGAAACTTTGTTTGAAGGATTATCAGAGATGGGGATTGATATGATCGAGCAGAATCTGATCGACCTGATCCGCAAGATCAATCAGAATCTTTTGCTGATGAGCAGGAGGATGGAGGAAGTCAAATCAATGGGAAGTACTTTGACTTTATTATTTGTGGAAGACCATGAGTTTTTTGTGCTGAATGTTGGCGATTCAAGAACCTACTGGTTTGACAGAGACAGAAAATTTGTGACGACAGATCATACATTAGTTGAACTTGAACTTCGAGCAGGACATCTAACGAAAGAGCAGGCACGAAAAGACCCAAGACGCCATATTCTCGTACAGTGTGTTGGCGTCACAAAAGATATCAGGGTAGACTGCTACAAAGGAAGGCTTCATCCGGGAATGGAATTTTTATTATGTACGGATGGATTTTATGGACTTTTGGAGGAAGAAGAAATCTATCAGGTGGAAGCATCAAAAGAACAAATGAAAGAATGGGTAGAAAGATGTTTTCGAAAAGTAAAAAGCCGTGGAGAATTGGACAATCTATCCTGTGTGATCGTCAAAGTTCCGAAAGAAAAATAGCAAAGCTGTACCATGATCGTTATCTGGAGCAGAAACTTCTGGGGGAAGGCGGAATGGGCAAAGTCTTTCTTGCAAAAGATCTGAAAACAGGAAAACAGGTTGCAGTAAAAGTGCTGAAAAATGAAATTCAATGGAAACGGGAAAAGGAGATACTGGAAAAATTAAAAAATATGAAAGGCGTTCCAGAATTAATTTTTGCAGAAAATGCGGCAGAACCTTTTCTGGTAATGGAATATATCAAAGGAGAGTCCTTGAAAACCTACAGAGTAATGCATGGAAAGATTTCAGAAAAAACTTTGATCCGGTTTATGTATAAAACGTGCAAGGTATTAGAAAAGATTCATAAAAGAGGCGTCGTACATATGGATTTAAAGCCAGAGAATATCATACTGCATCCATCAGGAAGGATATACCTGATCGATTTTGGAGTATCTTTGATGGAAGGTGATCTCCTGACAGGATATGGAACGAGAACGTATGCCTCAAAAAGTCAGGCAGAAGCAGGCGGAAGGGCTGCGTTTGGCATGGATATTTATAGTATTGGGAAGATCATGCAGTTAAATGCAGAACAAAATAAGATAGATACTGTCAGACGGATCATACAGAAATGTCTTTGTGAAGATGATAAGGAAAACTATCAGAATGTCGGAGAGATAAGGAGAGATCTTGGATTTATTCTACGGAAAAGAATCTTAGAAAAAAGTGCAGTTTTATTGGTTTGTGCAGGAATGACAGGGATATTGTGTTTTTCGCTAAATGGAGAAAAAACGAAACCAGACATTCAGTCAGTGCAGGTGCGTCAGGAGATTCATGAAAAAGGAATCATTTATTTTTATGGGAACGAAAAGACGGAGAAAGATCTGATGCTGGCAGAGCAGTATTTTAAGAAAGAACGTACGAATAAGAAGAGGACAGAGGCTTATCTGCTGCTTATATCGTTGTTAAATGATCCTGAAAAGGAGGTAGAACAAAAGGATCTGGTGTCTGCATTGAAAATCTGCCAACAAGATGTCTGTGATTTCTGGTCTGCATATTTTTTTATCGATCATTATATTTTATGGCAGGAAAAACTTCCAGAGGGCTTTCTAAATACATCCAGAGAACTGATTTATAAAATGCAAAAGTTAAAGCTTAGCAAAGATCAAAAAAAGATGTTAGAAGAACAACGGATAAATCTATATGAGATCATGGCTCAAAAGGGAGATACAAAGCTCTTTTTTCAAGAGACAGGCCGTGTGTTTCATGAGAAGCTGAAGGGGAAGGATGCATGGGAAATATATGAAAGAAGGCTTTCGTATCTTCAGGAAAGATCCGTAGATATTGAGTACGACTATGAGCGTTTTATAAGGCATTATCCCAAAGTCATGGAACCATATATTGAATATGGAATTTATTTATGCCAGAAGAACAAGGGAAAGAAGGCAAAAGATATTTATCTGCAGGGATTAAAACAGACAGGAATGACAAGTGACAGAGCAAAAGCATTGAGGAGGAAACTAGGATTATGACAAAAAAATATAAAATACTGTTGAGTATAACAGTGGTGTTGTTTCTTCTTTTAGCAGCAATACCCGCGGATACAAAAGGGATGGAAGAAACAGCGGTCTGGGATATTACATTTAAGGGAACAGGAACAGAACCTTTTTTTCGAAGCAGTGTGACAATGGAGCTGGATCTGAAGGGAACAGACACAAAAGATGATATTAATATTTTTATCAACAGGCAGAAATGGGAAGGAGAGTGGGACTATGAACAAAGTTTAAAAATGACATTTTATGAAGAGGGAAACTATGAGATTCATCTGGTTCACAAAAATGGATATGAGGAGACACGAAAGATCACGGTGGAGCTTAACAATCCATCCGTTCCGAAAATTAAGAGTGGATCATATTCGGAAGGCAAATGGACCAGCCAGAATATTTTACTTGAAGCTTATGGTACGAAGGCTGTTTCAAAAATCTCTCATTATGAATATAGGACAGGTGAGAGTGAGTGGAAATCAATGAAAAAAGGTATGCTTGAGATGAAACAGGATATGGATGATATTGTTTTGGTAAGAGCTGTATCGAATGCAGGGAGGTACAGTGAGGTACAAAAAATCTGGTGTCGTTTATGGAAGAGAAACCCGAATCTGTCAAGGATCACATGCAGTGAAAAATCAAGGAATGGATGGTATCAGAAGATACCAGAATTTACTTATGAATCAGAACAGACAGAAGGCCCTGTGATACATACCTATGCAAGATTAACACAGCTTCAGACAGGGCAGACACAGACAGAGACAGACAAGATTCCAAAGATCAAAAAAGATGGAAAATATCAGCTCAAAGTGTGGACAAAAGATGAAGCTGGAAACAGATCTGAAAATAGTTTTTATACGACTTGTTTTGTGGATACAAAGAAGCCAGAGATCTTCATAGAATATAAAAATAAAATTCAGGAAATCAGCAAATACCAGAGGGCAAAGATAAGGATCAAAGATCAGAATATTTTAAGAAAGTCAATGAAGATCATGACATCTGGAAAACAGATCAAAGGGTGGTCGCGGTCTGGAGAATACTATGAAAGTGAAGTGGTGTTTGACCACGATGGACAACATAATCTTTCTGTGACAGCGGAGGATATGGCAGGGAATATATCGATCAGAGAAGAAAAAACATTGAAGATTGATACAAAAAAGCCAGAGATTCAGATTAGCGGGATACAAAATGGAAAGTCTTATAAAACTCCAGTCAGTATAAAACTTCAGGTAAAAGATGAGAATTCAAATATGAAGAAAACGAAAGTTTATCTGAATGGAAAGAGATGGAACTTTGATCAGCTGAAAGAAGATGGGTATTATCTGTTGAGAGTAGAAGCGGAGGATCTCGCAGGGAATCAAAGTGTTGTGACAAAAAAATTCACGATCAACAAAAAAGGAGTTCAAATTCATTTTTTGCAGGAAAAACTGGAAGGAAAAGATGTTTCGCAAAAAAATCTCCGGCCGGGATTTCATATTGCAAGTCTGGAACCGGTGCAGGTAACAGGATTTTTGGTCAATGGACAGAAAGTTCCATATGAATGGAAAGGCGACAAGGTTTATATGAAACAGCCAGTTACGTTAAATGGAAAATACTGTATAAATCTTAATGTGACAGATGCAAATGGACTGCATGTATCAAGTAAAAAAAAAACATTTATGTATGATACGAAACAGCCGGTAATACAGTTACGTGGACTTAATGCAAAGAATGAATGTGATTATGGAACAACGATTTTTATTTCTTTGGAAAATCAGAAAGACTACTGGACAAAGATAAAACTGGATAAGAGAAACATAGCAGATTTGAAAAGTAAGATATCTTTAAAAAATCTGGAACCAGGAGTTCATGTACTGAAACTTGAAGCAAGAGATGCAGCCGGAAATACAACAAAGGAAAAAATCAAATTCGAGGTGACAAAAATACTTCCAGATCCGGTAAAGAAGATTGTCAAAAAAGATCAGAAAAGGGAGGGAAATGTAAATAAAAAAGATGAAAAAACAGAAGTCATTTTATGGATCGCAGCAGGTATGATTTTGGTTATATCAGCAGCAGGGCTGATTTATAGAAAACATTCAAAATAACAGGAAATATGAGCGTTCTTGAATCTTTTTCATTCTATGTTATAATATGAAATAAATGTTTAAGAAAATAAAGCGGAGGAAGATTATTATGGCAGAAGAAGTAAAAGAAACAATGGAACAGTTTGAAACTCAGTTAGAAGAATCTTTAAATAAAGCAGCAACAAATGAAGATGCAGTATGGAATCATTTAGAAGAACTCAAAGAAAGTGGAGAAGTTCTTGCACTGACTGTTGGCGGAGTTGTCAATGGTGGAGTTATCGTTTATGTAGAAGGAATCCGTGGTTTCATTCCAGCTTCTTTATTATCAACAAAATATGTAGAAGATTTAAATGTCTGGTTACAGAAAGATGTAGAAGCAAAGATCATTACAGTAGAACCTGAAGATCAGAGACTTGTATTATCAGCAAAAGCAGTAGAGCAGGATAAAGCAAGAAAAGAACGCGAAAATAAGATTAACGAATTAAAAGTTGGAACAGTTGTAGAAGGAACTGTAGAGAATATCATGCCTTATGGAGCGTTTGTTGATATCGGAGATGGAATCAGCGGATTAGTTCACATTTCACAGTTAAGCCAGAAGAGAGTAAAATCTCCAGAGGATGTTGTGAAAGAAGGAGAACAGGTAACTGTTAAGATCATCAAAGTTGCGAATGGTAAAGTAAGCTTAAGTATCAAAGCATTAGAAGATGACAAAGAAGCAGCCAAGAAAGCAGAAGAAACTGGAGTAGAATACACAGAAGATGCTGCTGGAACAAGTCTTGGAGATTTACTGGCAAATATCAAATTATAGGAAGGAAGTCACATGGCAGGATCAGGTTTTGGCACAAATTTCCGCATCACAACATGGGGAGAAACACATGGTGCTGGTGTAGGAGTCGTTGTAGATGGGTGTCCGGCAGGTTTATCATTAGAAAGAGAAGATGTTCAGAAATATCTGGACCGCAGAAAACCAGGACAGTCAAAGTATACAACACAGAGAAAGGAAGGAGATCAGGTAGAGATTCTTTCTGGAGTATTTGAAGGAAAGACAACAGGAACACCGATTTCCATGGTTGTATATAATAAGGATCAGAGATCAAAAGATTACAGTAACATCAAAGATGTATACCGTCCGGGACATGCGGATTTTACTTTTGATATGAAATATGGTTTCAGGGATTATCGTGGTGGTGGAAGATCATCAGGACGAGAGACGATCGGACGTGTTGCCGCAGGTGCGGTTGCAGCTAAAGTCCTTGAAGAACTTGGAATTTCTGTGAAGGCATACGCAAAAGCGATCGCAGGTATCGAGATTTCAGAGGACAGATTCGATTTAGAAGAGATGAATAACAATCCGTTTAATATGCCGGATAAAGAAGCAGCAGATCTTGTGGCACAGAAAGCAGATCAGATGATCAAAGAACAAGATTCCATCGGAGGAATTATAGAGTGTCAGATCACAGGAATGCCGGTTGGTATCGGAGAAACTGTATTTGACAAGCTGGATGCTGAACTTTCAAAAGCAATTATGTCTATCGGGGCTGTCAAAGGATTTGAGATCGGAGATGGATTTGAAGCTGCAAATCTCAGAGGATCAGAGAATAATGATGATTTTGCCTGTGTTGATGGTAAAGTAGTAAAAGAAACGAATCACTCTGGTGGAGTTCTCGGGGGAATGAGTGATGGAAGTACGATCATATTCCGTGCGGCGGTCAAACCAACTCCATCGATCGCGAGAACACAGAAGACGATCAACTGCGATCTTGATAATGTAGACATTGAAATTCATGGCCGTCATGATCCTATGATTGTGCCAAGGGCTGTAGTTGTGGTAGAATCAATGGCAGCCGTTACGATTCTTGATGGTGTGTTAAAGAATCTGGGTGCAACAATGGACAATATCAAAAAGATTTATGGTGAGTAATAATGTATGAATTAATTAAAAAAGACGGAAGAGCAAAAAGAGGAAGGTTAACGACCGTCCATGGAGTGATCGAGACACCGGTATTTATGAATGTCGGAACAGTCGCAGCGATCAAAGGTGCAGTCAGCACAGATGATCTTAGAGAGATTGGAACACAGGTAGAGTTATCAAACACATATCATCTGCATGTAAGAACAGGAGATAAGCTGATCAAAGAATTTGGAGGACTTCATAAGTTTATGAACTGGGATCGTCCGATCCTTACAGATTCTGGCGGATTTCAGGTGTTTTCTCTGGCAAAACTTCGTAAGATCAAAGAAGAAGGAGTGTCTTTCTCTTCTCATATCGATGGAAGAAAGATCTTTATGGGACCAGAAGAAAGTATGCAGATTCAGTCCAATCTTGGTTCTACGATCGCGATGGCATTTGATGAGTGCCCTCCACATCCTGCAACAAGAGAGTATATGCAGAAGTCTGTAGACCGTACGACAAGATGGTTAGTAAGATGCAAGAAGGAGATGGATCGACTGAATTCTTTAGAAGATACAGTGAATCCACATCAGATGTTATTCGGTATCAATCAGGGTGGAACATTCGAAGATATCCGTATTGAACATGCCAAAGAGATATCAAAATTAAATCTCGACGGATACGCCTTAGGTGGTCTGGCAGTAGGAGAGACACATGATGAGATGTATCATATTATCGAGGAAACAGTTCCTTATCTTCCAGAAGACAAACCAACGTATCTGATGGGAGTAGGTACACCGATTAATATTCTTGAGTCTGTAGACCGTGGAATTGATTTCTTTGACTGCGTATATCCAACAAGAAATGGACGTCATGGACATGTATATACCAATCAGGGAAAACTAAATATGTTCAATAAAAAATATGAACTTGACCATCGCCCAATCGAGGAAGGATGCCAGTGCCCAGCCTGCAGAAGTTACAGCAGAGCCTACATCCGACACCTTCTCAAAGCAAAAGAAATGCTTGGAATGAGATTATGTGTCTTGCATAACTTGTATTTTTATAATACAATGATGAGTGAGATTCGTCAGGCAATCGAAGAAGGAAACTACAAAGAATACAAGAAACGTAAGATTGATGGCATGATGAATCAGTAATCTTATTAGAAAGATGGAGGAAGAAAATGGATCAGGTTACAATGACAATTCTGATGCTGGTCATTTGTTTTGCATTAATGTACTTTTTAACAATCAGACCACAGAAGAAGAAAGATGAAGAGTTAAGACAGATGATGGAAGCTCTGGAAGTTGGAGACAGTGTGTTAACAACAAGTGGATTTTACGGAGTTGTTGTAGATAAAGTTGATGAAACTACAATCATTGTTGAATTTGGTAACGACAAACATTGTCGTATCCCAATGGAGAAATCAGCGATTCAGGCAATGGAAAAAGCAAACGGATCATCTGACGACGAGTAAGATAATTTATGAATCAAAAAAGAATCTGGGAAGTATGAAGATAAAATTCATATTTCTTACAGATTCTTTTTCTTTTCTGAAAAAATTCTTTAGTATGAAAAAATTCTTTTATCAGAAATTTCTCTTATCTGGAATTTTGGAATATCTGGCCTTATTTTTGATATTCCAGCAGTTCATCGAGAAGATGATCAGGAACATAAAGAGGTCCGCGGCCAGTACCAATATCAATATCGGGCTTATTTGTTCCATGAAAATCAGAACCGCCAGTGGCTAAAAGATCATATTCTTTCTGCCATTCTCTTAATTTCGCGACTTGTCCCTGATGATGGGAAGAATGATAGACTTCGATTCCAGCCAGACCATATTCTTTTAGATCACGAATCAGATGTTTTGTATCTTTATTTGAGAATTTATATAAAAATGGATGAGCAAGAATCGGAATTCCGCCAGCATCGAGAATGAGTTTCAGACAGTCTTTGGGATCAAAAAAAGTCTTTGGAATATAATATTTACATTTCTCACCTAGATATTTGGAAAATGCCTGATCTCTGGATGTACAGATACCTTCTTCTACAAGAACTCTTGAAAAATGTGCTCGTGTGATGACGGTATCAGGATCACCATGTTGTAATTTCTCCAGGGTGACAGGGTATCCGTCCTTCTGGAATAAATCGATCATATCAAGATTTCGTTGCATTCTTTTCTTTCTTAGATCGTTTAATGTTTTATTTAATTGTTGGTTTTTACAGTCAATTCCATAACCTAAAATATGAATTTCACGATGCAGTGCATCACATGAGATTTCAATTCCAGGAATGAATTTGAGATGTTCGGGCAGATTCATGGAAAGAATTTCTGAAATACCATCAACCGTATCATGGTCAGTAAGGGAAAAACCATATAAATTCTTTTCAATTACTTTATCTGTGATTTCTTTCGGAGTGAAAGTTCCGTCAGAACATGTAGAGTGTATGTGCAGATCGATCATTTAAAAACTCCTTTCCTGTATTTAGTGTAAGTTTACCACAAAAAAGCATAGAAGCAAAACGGCAGACATATATTAAATGAAAGAAAGGAGTATGAGATATGGAGCCGGGAAAGAAAGGTTTATATGTTGTGCAGAGTCTGGTCGCTGCTTATATTGTTACTGGGCTGCTGCTGTGCCTGCTTGCATTTATTGTTTACCAGAGTAATGCAGGAATGAAGACAGCCAGTCTTGGCATTACACTTACATACATTTTTGCATCAATTGTTGCAGGGATGATCATTGGGAAAAAAATCGGAAAACGCAGATTTTTATGGGGATTTCTTGTCGGAGTATTATATTTTGCAATTTTAACTTCAATATCCGTGGTATTTCAGAAAAATATAGTTATTTTTTCGACTGAACGGATCACTGCATTTTTCTTATGTATTGCAGGAGGAACTTTAGGTGGAATGCTTGCCATTTGACTAAAGATATGATACAATATAGCAAGTTATTTTATGAGAATCAGGAGGACGATAAGATGAAACATATTAAAACTCTGACAAATAAAACATTACAGAACACAGTTAAAAAAGGTGGATGTGGTGAATGCCAGACATCTTGCCAGTCAGCATGTAAGACATCTTGTACAGTAGGTAACCAGACCTGCGAACATAGCAAATAGTCAAATCGAACAAAGACTTTATGCTTGAGGCGTTCCTTGTGGGCCGCCTCATTTTTTCGATGAAAGAAAATAACAGATAAAGGGAGAAGGAAACAATGGTTCACCAGTATAAAAACAATGGATACAACATGGTCCTTGATGTAGCAAGCGGCTCTGTCCATGTTGTTGATGATCTGACTTATGAAGTGATCGCATTATACGAGGATCACACATTAGAAGAGATCATCAAAGAATTATCATCATGGGATGAAAAAGATGTAAAAGAATCTTATGAGGAAGTTACAGAATTGAAAGATGCAGGTGTATTATTTACAGAAGACTGTTATGAAGAATACATTTGTGGATTTAAGAACAGACCAACAGTTGTAAAGGCACTTTGTCTTCATATTGCACATGACTGTAATCTTGCATGCAGATATTGCTTTGCAGAAGAAGGAGAGTACAAGGGAAGACGTGCTTTAATGAGTGCAGAAGTTGGTAAGAAAGCTTTGGATTTTCTTGTAGAGAATTCAGGAAACCGCAGAAATCTGGAAGTTGATTTCTTTGGTGGAGAGCCTTTAATGAACTTTGATGTAGTAAAAGAAATTGTTGCTTATGGACGTTCTTTAGAACAGACACATGATAAGAAGTTCCGTTTTACACTGACAACAAATGGTGTATTATTAAACGATGATATCATGGAATTTGCCAATAAAGAGATGGACAACGTTGTATTAAGTGTAGATGGAAGAAAAGAAGTTCACGATTACATGAGACCATTTAGAAATGGAAAAGGAAGCTATGATTTTGTTATTGACAAGTTCAAGAAATTTGCAGACAGCAGAAATCAGCAGAAATATTATGTAAGAGGAACTTTTACACATCATAATCTGGATTTCTCAAAAGACGTTATGCATTTAGCAGATGCAGGATTTGAACAGATTTCTGTAGAACCTGTAGTTGCACCAGATACAGCAGATTATGCGATCACAGAAGAAGATCTTCCAATCTTAATGGATGAATATGATCTTCTTGCCAAAGAGATGATCAAGAGAGAGAAAGAAGGAAAAGGATTTACATTCTTCCACTTTATGATCGATTTAACAGGTGGTCCATGTGTTGCAAAACGTTTATCTGGATGTGGATCAGGAACAGAATATCTTGCAGTGACTCCATGGGGAGATTTATATCCATGTCATCAGTTTGTTGGTGAGGAAGATTTCTTAATGGGTAATGTCTATGAAGGAGTCAAGAAGGATGAGATCGTCAAAGAATTCAAAGCATGTAACGTATATTCCAAAGAAGAATGTAAAAAATGTTTTGCAAGATTCTATTGCAGCGGTGGATGCAGTGCAAACTCTTATAACTTTAATGGAAAGATCGATGGAACTTATGAGATCGGATGTAAATTAGAGCGTAAGAGGGTTGAATGTGCACTTATGGTGAAGGCAGCATTGGCATTAGAAGAGGAGACGGAGAATGAAGAAGCGTAATAGCAGCGGCAAGTATATTGCAGGGCTTATTTTACTGATCGCATTATGTGTATTTGGTGTATTTATCACAACCAAAGGTATCACCAAGAATAAGATCGGACGAGCAAGCAATATTGAGCTGGGATTAGACCTCGCAGGTGGAGTAAGTATCACATATGAAGTTGATGGTAAGAATGTATCGGACAGTGATATGAAAGATACCGTATATAAACTTCAGAAACGTGTGGAAGGGTATAGCACAGAAGCAGAAGTTTATCAGGAAGGAAAAGATCGTATCAACATCGAAATCCCCGGAGTAACAGATGCAAACAAGATCTTAGATGAACTTGGTAAACCAGGAACACTTTCTTTTGCAGTTCAGAAACAGGTAAAAGTAAAGCAGAATGGAAAAACAACAACACAGACTACTTTAGATACCATTTTAACAGGACAGAATGTTAAGAAAGCAAAAGCTGTCACAAATCAGAATCAGACAACTGGTAAGAAAGAATATTTAGTTGCCCTTGAATTTGACTCCAAAGGAACAAAAGCTTTTGCCAAAGCTACAAAAGCAAACATCGGGAAACCAATTTATATCATCTATGATAACCAGGTGATCAGTGCACCAAATGTACAGGAAGCGATCACAAAAGGTGAATGTACGATCGATGGTATGGAAAGTTATGAAGCAGCCGAGAATCTTGCTTCATCTATTCGAATTGGTTCCTTACCAGTCAAATTAAAAGAACTTCGTTCTAACGTAGTGTCTGCTAAGTTAGGAGTTAATGCGATCCAGACAACGATTAAGGCTGGAATCATCGGATTTGCCTTGGTATGCTTGATCATGATCGCATTTTATGCAGTGCCAGGTATCATTGCATGTGTAGCACTTGCAATTTATATGCTAATGATGTTACTTGCACTGAATGGATTTAATGCAACGTTGACATTGCCGGGACTTGCGGGTATCATCCTCGGTATCGGTATGGCGGTCGATGCCAATGTAATCATTTATGCAAGAATTCAGGAAGAAATCGGAGCAGGTAAGAGTACAGGAGCTGCGATCAAGTCTGGATTTGGAAAAGCAGCTTCAGCTATTATTGATGGTAATGTTACAACACTGATCGCAGTTTTAGTACTGTGGTTTAAAGGATCAGGAACTGTCAAAGGATTTGCACAGACACTTGGAATGAGTGTACTGATCTCCATGTTTACAGCATTAGTGATCAGCAGATTCCTTGTATATGCAGCATATCACTTTGGACTTCGCGATAAGAAATGGTATGGAAAACCAAGAACGATCAAGACAAGAGATTTTGTTCGTGCAGGTAAGAAATATGTTGCGGTTGCAGGTGTGATCATTTTAGTGGGACTTGCAGCACTTCCTATGAACAGAAGCAAGATTGGTACAATCTTAAATTATGACCTTGAATTCTCAGGAGGAACAGCATCTACGATCACATTTAAAGATGATCAGAAGGTAAATGATTCTCTGGAAAAACAGGTTGTGAAAGCTTATGAGAAAGTCAGCAAGTCATCATCTGTACAGAGCCAGAAAGTAAAGGCAAACAATCAGATGGTTGTTAAGAGTGTAGAATTAAATCTTACACAGAGAAAACAGATTGAAAAGACTTTAAAGAAAGATTATAAAGTAAAATCAGTAACAACAGAGAATATCAGTTCAACGATCAGTAATGAGATGCAGAGAGATGCATTTATCTCAGTTGTGATTTCAGCAATCTGTATGTTGATCTATATTGCGATCCGATTTAAAGATGTGAAGTTTGGATCAAGTGCGATCATCGCATTGTTAAATGACGTGTTAGTCGTATTTGCGGCATATTCTATCGGAAGATTATCTGTCGGTGGAACATTTATCGCATGTATGTTAACGATCATTGGATACTCTATCAACTCAACGATCGTCATCTTTGACCGTATCCGTGAGAATCTGAAACTTCAGACGATCCGAACAAGAGATGACATCAAAGCGTTGGTAAATCAGAGTATTTCAAGTACACTGGTTCGTACGATCAATACAAGTTTAACAACATTTGTTATGGTACTTGCGTTATTTATCTGTGGAGTATCATCCCTGAGAGAATTTGCACTGGCATTGATCGTTGGTGTAATCGGTGGAGCTTTCTCTTCCGTATTCTTAACAGGACCATTATGGTATATGATGAAGACTCGTATCGGATCTGATGCTGTAAAAGAGAGCAATGGACAAACTGCTGCACAGCCAGAGAAGATTACAGCGAACCCTAATCGCAAGAAAAAGAAGAAAAAGAAAAGAAAATAAAAATAAGACAAGGAAAAGGAGTATTCAGTAGACACTGAATGCTCTTTTTCTGGAAGATGGAGAAATAGGATGGAACAGTGGTATCTGTATAAGAAAAAAGCCGACTTTACAAAAATCGGTGAGAAATTTCAGATTGATCCCGTGATCGCAAGACTGATCAGAAACAGAGATGTGACTGGGGATGAAGAAATACATAAATATTTATATGGGAATCTTTCCGATATATCCGATCCATTTCTGATGAAAGGTGTCAGAGAGGGTGTGGATATCATAAGAGAGAAGATAAAAAGTGGAAAAACAATCCGTATCATCTCAGATTATGATGTAGATGGAGTGGTTTCGAATTATATTTTATGGAAAGCGATCCATGATCTTGGAGGAAAGATTGATTTTCAGATTCCGGATCGTATGAAAGATGGTTATGGGATCAACGAAAATATCATTGAAAAGGCAGCAAAGGATCAGATAGATACGATCCTTACATGTGATAACGGAATTGCAGCGGGTGAGGCAGTCCGTTATGGAAAAGAGCATGGCCTTACAATGATCATTACAGACCACCACGATGTACCATTTGTGATGAATGACGATGGAAGTAAGGAAGAAATCCTTCCGCCGGCAGATGTTGTCATCAATCCAAAACAAAAAGAATGTCAGTATCCATATCCGCTTCTTTGCGGAGCAGGCGTAGCATTCCAGTTCGTGAGAGCACTGTATAAAGATATGGGAGAAGATGAGAGCAGACTGGAAGAATTATTATCCATGCTTGCGATCGCTACCGTGTGTGATGTTGTGGATCTTACAGGAGAGAACAGGATTTTTGTAAAAGAAGGTCTGAAAAGAATGAAGGAGACGAAGAATGTTGGACTTCGAGCATTATTAGATGTACACGACCTCATGGAAAAGCAGATACAGTCTTATGCTCTTGGATTTATTATCGGACCATGCATTAATGCAAGCGGGCGTCTAGAATCAGCAGAGAAAGCATTGAATTTATTTCTTGAGGACGATGAAGAGAAAGCATTGCAGACAGCGAAAGAGCTGAAAGAGCTGAATGATCTTAGAAAGAGCATGACAGAGAATGGTGTAAAAACAGCATTGGAGCAGGCATTAGAATATGAAGCAAAAGGTGATAAAGTACTTGTTTTATATTTGCCGGATTGTCATGAAAGTATTGCAGGTATCATTGCAGGAAGGATCAAAGACCGGCTGAATCATCCAGTTTTTGTTCTTACGGATGCCAAAGATGGATTGAAGGGTTCAGGGCGTTCGATCGAAGGATATTCTATGTTTGAAGAGATGATGAAAGTCAAAGAGGTGTTTACCAAATTTGGCGGACATCCGATGGCAGCTGGATGTTCTCTTGAGAAGGAGAATCTGGAGTCATTTCGTGAAAAGATCAATAAAAACTGTACACTAGATAAAAAAGATTTTGCAAAGAAGGTACAGATTGATATTGATATGCCGGTAGATTATATCACAATGGATCTGATCCGTCAGTTATCAGTGTTAGAGCCGTTTGGAAAAGAAAATAAAAAACCTCTGTTTGCACATCGCAAATTAAAGATCGAACGAGTCAATGTGTTTGGAAAAAGTAAAAATGTGATTAAATTAGCGTTAAAGAGTAGTCAGGGAACACGAATTGATGGTATGATTTTTGAGGATGAAACAGAGTTTCGGGAGAAAATGGGGACAAGCAAGTATATTACCTGTACATATTATCCTGTGATCAATGAATATCAGGGATATAAAAGTCTTCAGATCAATATTCAAAACTACTTTTTTGCGGAGGAATAACATGAGTAAGATAAAACTGGTAGCAATGGACTTAGATAACACATTATTAGACAGTAACAAACAGATTTCAGAACATACTATAGAAGTTTTAAAAGAAGCGATCAGACAGGGAGTTTATATTGTACCTGCAACAGGACGTATTTTCAAATCAATTCCAGAGTTTTTGAGAAATATCGAAGGAGTTCGTTATGCGCTTTGTTGTAATGGTGCGACAGTCTATGATCAGTATGAAGATAAGATCATCTACACGAACCATTTATCAGCAGATGCAACACTGCGATTATTTGAGATTCTTGAAAAATATCATTGTACACATGATATTTACCAGAACGGGCAGGGATACATGGAGAAGCGCTATTTGGATCATCTTTCAGATTACAATGTATCAGGGCATTTATTGACACTTGTGAATGAAACAAGACTTCCAGTGGATGATCTTGAAAAACATATCAAAGAAAATCCAACAGGAATTGAAAAGATCAGTGCTTTTTTTGATGACATGGAAGAAAGATCAGCTGCAACAAAAGAATTGATTGAGAAAAATATTGCGAGTGTATCAAGTGCGCTTAATAATAATATCGAACTTAATCAGTTTGGATGTGATAAGGGAGATGGTTTGAAACATCTTGCGGCACATCTTGGATTAACAATGGATCAGGTGATGGCATGTGGTGATGCAGGAAATGATACGATGATGATCAAGGCGGCCGGAATCGGTGTTGTTATGGAAAATGGACGAGAAGAATTAAAAGAGATTGCAGATTTTGTCACGAAGACAAATGATGAAGATGGTGTGGCATATGCAATTGAGAAACTAGTTCTTGAAGCCTAAAATGTGAAGAAAATGTGAAAAGTGAATTTCGGTCATTCTTTGTCCTTGACGATGGTATTTGAAGTGATATAATAAGTATGTTTTAAATAGTTAGGGGGAAATATAAGAATGAGAAAAACGCGTAAAACAGCGGCTGTACTGGCTCTGTATGCGGTTTTGATGCTTGGTTCAGCGTCTGTAGTCAGCGCAGATCAGGCAGGCGATAAGACATTTGCAAGGGAACAGGCAAGTGAACAGACTGACACAAGCAAGGATAATTCTGCCCAGACGACAGAAGCTTCAACAACGGAGACAACAACAGAGAAGACGACAGAAGCTAAGCCAACGACAGAACAGAAAGACAAAACAGATACAAGTCATAAGAAGACAGTAACATCAAGCAAAAAAGAACGCAAAACAACAGAGAAACAAAAGAAAGCAACAAATAAGAAAAAGAAAGACAAAAAAGACAAGAAGAAAGATACAAAGCAGATCATTCCAAAGGTTTACAACGACCACAGCATCGAGATGAAAGGAAAAAAAGAAACCATAGAGGGATTTATTTATTTTAATCAGGCAGATGCAGCATGGAATGACAATGGGTATCAGATTCACAGCAGTGGATGCGGACCAACTGCAATGGCAGTCTGTATCAGTTCACTGACTGGAAAGTGGGTTACGCCTGTAGATACAACTATATGGGCATATAATCATGGCTACTATACAAGTGCAGGTGCAAGTCACGAGATGGTACCGGCATTAGCCAGACAATATAAACTTTCCTGCAATGGACTTGGAACAGATATCAATAAGATCCGCAGCGCATTGAAGAAGAAACATCCGGTAGTATCACTTATGGGTCCTGGATATTTTACAAAGAAAGGGCATTTTATTGTTCTTGTGGCGATCGATGACAATGATCAGGTAACAGTAGCTGATGTTGGAAGCAGGGAACGCACACAGTACAAATACCCATTAAAAGATGTAGTAGCTCAGACAAAATCAGCTTCAGCAGGGGGTCCTTGCTGGGAGATTTACTCTAAGGATAAGAAAGTAAAGAAGACAAACAATACAAAAGCCAAAACAATTCAGGCGAAAAAAGAATTTAAAGATACATCAAAGATGTATGCAGAGATCAAAGCAGTTTTGCAGAAGAATTATCACCTGACTGTACCGCTTAAGAAGGGAACATTGGTGAATAAGGATCAGTTTGTCACAGTGAGTTCTTTGACGATCAATGATAAAGTCACAGTTATGGATGTTTCAAAGAAACTTACAACGGATGTTGATCTTCAGAAAGTAGTATCTGAGATTAAGACAGATGCAGTGAAAGGTTCTTTTTGGAATACAGTAACGATTGAACCTAATAAAACAAATGTAACTGAATAATTTAAAATTACACAGTAAGAGATGAGAAGTACAGAGAATGTAAAAGTTTTCTGTGCTTTTTTTATACTCATTTTTAGAGATTTCAGGAGGAAATATTATGAATATTAAAAAAATGATAACAAAAATTACAGCAGGAGTATTATGTGTAATGATGTTTGCGGCAACAACGGCATATGCTGCAACTTCAGTCCATGCAGCCACAACAGACGTAATCGATACAAGCAAAACAGGATCAATCACAATCCACAAATATGACCTGACTGCAGCCAAAAAGGGTGGAGTCAATGTAGAACAGTTTACATCCACAGGAAAGAAGAACACAGCAGCAGAAGAAGCCTTAAGCAAATATGCCATCAAAGGCGTTGAGTTCAGCTATTTAAGAGTCGGGGATGTCGAACAGCTGAGTGAGAATGGAAAAGTCCAGATGATCTACGAAGTTCCAGAGGAACTACAGAAGATCTTAGACCTTGCAGATTCCGATGCAGCCAAAAAAGAAGGCAGCAAGACCTATTTCACAAGCCAGAAGATCAACGACAAGATGGCATCTGCACTGGAGGATAACACGGTAACAAAAGACAAGTTAGAAGAATACATGGGAAAAAGCGGGACAGCCATGAGCCAGACTGATGCATCCGGAGTGACAAGCAAAGACAAGCTTGCTCTGGGACTTTATCTGATCGTTGAGACAAAAGTACCGGAAGATGTGACATATACAACAAATCCATGGTTCGTACAGCTGCCATCCACAGATGCCGAAGGTGATGACTGGTTCTATGATGTTGTATGTTATCCAAAGAATGAGACAGGGATTCCTACATTAGACAAGAGAGTCCGTAACAATCCGGATCAGGATAATGTAACAACAGCAGAGCAGAACGCACTTGCTGACTTTACAAAGACAAGAGAGGAATATACTTACCAGAGTACTGTCACAGCATCCAAAGCAGAAAAGCTTGATTACCAGTTTATCTCAAAACTGCCACATATCACATCATCCACAACCTATCTTTCCACATACACATTTAACGATACGATGTCCAAAGGTATGACATATAACAAGGATGCGGTGATCGCGGTCTATGACAGCAAAGACGCTGCAGATACAACAAATGTAAACAACGTAGACAAGAGTGGTGCCATTGCCGTATGGAAATCCACAGATAATGATCCAAACTTTGCAGTAACATACGGAACAAGCGGAGACGACTCCACCATGCAGGTTGCCATGACAAAGAAGGGGTTAAACGAGATCAACAAGAAATACTCCGACAAATACATCGTTGTATACTATACAGCCAACGTAAATACAGACGACAGCGTAACACTCGGTGACAAGGGAAATCCAAATGATGTATCCCTGACATGGAAGAGAACAAGCACAGATTATTACGATATCTTAAAAGATGAATGTATCATATACAGCTTTGGATACGATCTGACAAAGAAATTCTCCGATGACAAGGGAGATGCCACAAAGGTTAAATTCGTGATCCAGAACAAATCTGATAACTACTATCTGGTTGCCACAGGAAGCAACGGAGTTTACCAGATCACAGGAAAATCAGCCACAGAAGAAGGAGCAACACAGTTTAGCCCATCCGCTGCAGGAAAACTCGTGATCAATGGTATCGAAGCAGATAAATACGGATTTACAGAGACACACTCTGATGCAGGATACTCACTGCTTAAGAAAGAGATCATCGTAAACATCACATCAACAAAAGCAGCGATCACTCCAACACAGGCAAATATCACAGGAATCCAGAGCAAAGCAGATACAGATTCCACTGCAAACGACGGTGTTGTCAACGGAACTGCATTAAAGAATGATGTCACAGTCCAGACAACTGCAGCAAGTGCCACAGTCGACGAAACAAAAGCAACAATGACAAAACACGGGGAATCCAATAATGCCTATGTCAACATGGAAGTTACAAACCAGAAACAGTTCTTACTGCCAATGACAGGTGGAGCAGGAAGCTATGCACTGATCATTGCCGGAGTTGTGATCGCAGGATGCGGATTTATGATCGTAAAGAAGAACCAGAAACGTAAAGAGATTCAGTAAGATTCTATTTAATAAAAAATGATTTTCATACACCCTGTCAGGAAACTGGCAGGGTATTATAAAAAATAATTATGAAACAAAAAATTATTCCAAGCATCATCATAATGTTTGGCTTTGCTTTATTATCTTATCCGTTTATCAGCAACTATATCTTTGAAAAAAGTGCTGGATCAACAATTAAATCCTACGAAAAGCAGGTGAAGACCTATGATCAGAAACAAAAGGAGAAAGCATTTGAAGAAGCAAAAGAATACAATGAAGATCTCGCTAAATCAGCAGTACAATTGACGGACCCGTTTAAAGTTACAAAAAGTAATGGTGAAACATTCATCTATAACAACATCTTAAACATCGATCATACAGGCATTATGGGATATCTGGAAATTCCATGTATCTCTGTCAATTTCCCTGTTTATCATGGAACAGATGCTAAAGTACTGGAACGTGGGATCGGCCACCTTGCAGCATCTTCAATGCCGGTCGGTGGGAAAAGTACACACAGTGTATTGACCGGGCATACGGGCTTAAGTTCAGCGAAGCTGTTTACTGATCTGACGGAGATGAAAAAAGGAGATTTGTTCTATCTTCATGTGTTAGACCGGATCTTGGCTTATAAAGTGGATCAGATATCGGTCGTTAAACCGGAAGATACGGAAAAGCTTCAGATCGTAAAAGGAAAAGACTATGTGACACTTGTGACTTGTACACCATACGGAGTGAACGATCATCGTTTGCTGGTCCGGGGAGTCAGAACGAAATATAGCAAGAAACAACAGGCATCGATACGCCCAAGAAATCAGGATTCTCAATGGATGGAAACTTACAAAAGGGCAATCGTCATCGGACTTATCATTGTTGTCATGCTGATCTTAGCAGGAAAGACATTTTAAAAGCTTCGGCAAAAGGCGGAACATGCCATAAATGAAGGGAGAAGGAAATGAAAAGGAAACTGATCAATTTATTAGGTGTAATCTTAATGGGAATCGGAACCTTTGTATTTCTTTCTCCCGATTTTTCTGCGTATCAACAGCAAAAAAATGCTGATCAGGAAATAAAAACCTTTGAGAAAGAAAAAAAGATTCCAAAAGGAAAAGATCCTTTGTATCAGGAATCCTTACAGTATAATCAAGAAATCTATAAGGAAGGGCAGAGAAACTTAAAGGATGTCCGGAGTTATCGTGCATCACCGATCCAATTAAAAGATGGCAGAAACAACTTTGGATATATCAGTATCAAAAAGATGAATGTAAAACTTCCATTATATCTTGGAGCAACGTTAGAAAACCTGAGAAAAGGTGCTGCGGTCATGGGAGAAACATCCCTGTCTCTTGGTACGAAAGATAGTAACTGTGTGATCGCTGCACATCGTGGATATCAGGGGATTCCGTATTTCAGGGAGATTGAAAAACTGGAAATTGGAGACAAGGTGATCCTTCAAAATCCATGGGAAAAACTTTCATATCGGGTAGAACAGATCAAGATCATAAAGCCCGATGATTCCGATCAGATCCGGATTCAGAAAGGAAAAGATATGATAACACTTCTTACGTGCCATCCATATCGAAGTCATGGGAAATTCCGATATGTGGTTTACTGCATAAGGGATCAGGGACAGAAAATTTCAGATCAAAAGATCCGTACAATGAATGATACTTATTTTGAGTCTTCCAGGTGGGATATTCAACGGGAAAAACTGGTTCATTATCTTGGAATCGGGATTTTGATCTTTTTTGGAATACAACTTATAAAAACAAACAAAAGGAAAGGAGGAAAAGGACGTGAAAAAGATTAGCAGGAAGAAAAATAAAAAATGGTATTTTGTGTTAATCCCTGCTGTTGTGATCAGTTTTATTGCAGTCTTTGCATGGCACAATTCGGTACAAGCAGCATATACCACGGAAAGCAATGCGGGAACTTCATCATTTCCAACCAACAATAAATACACGTATGTTGAAGTGAAAGGACCATCCGGCACTTCCACGTTAAAACTACAGGTAACCCATTCGGGATCGGCTTATAAGAATTATTCATTTGATAATGCGAGCCGGACGCTGAATATAAAGAAAGTATCTATCAGCAGTTCCGATCCGTATAAATTAAAGTTATCTACAACATCTGTAAAAACGACGAAATCTAATAGTGGATCATATTCATGGATCAGCATAAAAGTAAAATATACGGTTCTGGCTCATCAAAAATACAATAGTGTGACATATGATACGCCGTACAGCCAGTCCCATAAGCTGACAAATACGCCCGATCACAGCACGAAAGAACAAACAGATTTTGAAACCACGATCGGACTAAGTGCCTATGACACCGGGGTTGCACCGTATAGGAAACCAAGTGACAAGAAATATTACAGATACTATGACTGTAAAGTTACAATTAATCTGAACAAAACGCAATACAAGGTGACTTACAAAGGGAACAATGGAACGATCGCATCTGGAGATTCCAGTAAAAGTTTTGCCTGTGGAAGTAAACTGACATTTCCAACAGCTGCAAGAAGCGGATATACCCTTACCGGATGGAAGAATACGGCAGACAGCAGCGGAACATCTTATACGACAAACAGTACAGTGTGTGAGAAAGACTTAACTTTATATGCCCAGTGGAAAGTCAATCAGTACAAGATCCATTATGATTCTAATGGTGGAAGCGGGACAATGAATGACAGTACCGTGACATATGATGGTACATTCACGCTTCCTAAAAACACATTTACGAACAACGGCTATCAGTTCCTTGGATGGAGTAAGACAAAAGACGGAGATGTCTCAGCATATGAAGATGAAGAATCGTTCAAATATCAGACAGCTTCGAACCTCACCTTATATGCAGTGTGGGGAAATGGACAGTATAAGATCAGCTTTCAGCCGAATGGAGCCCAAGGAGATGCAAAGATCACTCCGGTAAAGACAGGAGAATCTTATCAGCTGCCATCTGATTTGTTTACCAGAAAAGGATATACGTTCCTTGGATGGGGAAAAACGCCGGATACAGTAAAAGCAGACTATACGGATGGATCGGAAGTTTCTGATCTTGCAGATGTTGGAAAGACCATAAGACTGTATGCGATATGGAAAAAGAATGACGGAAGCATCAACAAAACAAACATCATTCATGATGAAAGTATGTTTACCGGGGACATTGAGATCGAAGGACAGAATGGTACCGGATACAGCAATGCCCATACGGACTCTGAATATGCGAACATTGATAAAGCCAGTGAGCCTGGGTATTTTACAGACCGGTATCAATAAAGATAACAGCAGAACAGAGAGATCGTTCTGCTGTTAAAACAGAAAATTTTTGTAAGATCAAATAGATCAGGAGGAGATTATGAAATACAAGCTGATAAAAAATCTGAAAAAGATTGGCACGTTCTTCTTATCCTTAGTCATGCTTTTTTCTTCTATGTTTGGAGAAATGGTCGGAAGGTCTGTACCAATGGTGAATGTTTCAGCAAATGAAGGAACTGCAACCGTTGGTATGAGTCAGGTGATGAGCAGCAATAAGATCAGTACGTTAGACCGGCCGGCAAGTGAAGGATTATGGAAGATCACTGCAAATGGAAAAGGAACCTTTTGTTTAAACTCCGGGAAATCCATGTGCAATGGAGACAAGGTAAAATATAAGACACACAATGCTGTGACGTATAAGAATCAGGGGATCGCAAAAGCTTTGACCTATTATTACTGGAAGAGTTCAAAAAATAAAAAAGCGTTTGCCTTAACACAGGCATACATCTGGGCATGTGGAGCAGGTGTCAGCAAGCAGACAACGGTTTATCAGGTAGGAAAAAATCTTGACTCGAAGTTTTCCAACAGTGATGCAAAGGATTTTTGTAAGAAGATCAGCCAGACTGATCCAAAAGGCACGATCTATTATTATACCGTAACACACTGTGTAAAAGGAAAGAATCATGATAAACATCAGATGTTATACAGCATGACGAAAGCACTACCTGCCGTTAAGACCGATTCTTATACATATTCAAACAGCACCTCTGAAAATGACAAAACAGAAGTAACGATCACAAAACGTGACCAAGAGACAAGCGTTGTGTTATCCGGTGTAAAGTTTGAGTTCTTCCGGGATGGAAAATCTGTCGGTACAGCGGTAACAAATGAAAAAGGGGTTGCCAGCCTCACATATAATGAGACCATTTCCAGTGGAACAAGAACCGTAATAAAGAAGTATGTGAAAAACTGGAAAGAGTTATCAAAAGATGTGCAGGAACAATACACCAAGAAAGGATACTATGACAGCAAAGCCACGGCAAAGGCTGCCGCTGAAAAAGAAGTGGCAAAGTTACTGCTGGGGCTCATCAATGATAAAAAGTCCAAAACTCATACATGGACAGCCAAAGAGGTTGATCCAGATGCAAGACATGAGAAGAATAGTGCTGTCAAAACAAAAAATGCAACAGGGAAAGCATCTTCGGTTGATCTTGGTACAATGTATGATGAAGAAAAAACAGTCGATCTGGAACTCAATAAGAAGAGTATCATAGATAACTTTGGAGTAGATGCCACTTATGCCAATGCAGCATACGGAGTATATGCAAAAGAAGATATTCTGAAATCTGATAATAAAACGGTTCTGTATCCAAAAGATACAAGAGTTGCAACGATCATTACAGATGTGATCGGATATGGATGTGCCAAAGGGCTTCCTGTGGGAAATTACTACGTGAAAGAAGAAGTGAATCCCGATGGATTTGAATTAAGTAAAAGTATCACGGATGTAACCCTTGATCAGAACAAAACGATCACTGTATATGAAACACCGGTCAAAGCACAGCTGCAGATCTACAAAACCTATGATAATGACAAAAAATCAGAAAATGGAGCTGTGTTTGAAGTATATAATAGCAAAGACCAGTTAGTGGATACGATCACAACCGATGACGACGGAATGGCAACGACAAAAGAGCTTCCATATGGTTCGTACCGGTTACATCAGACCAAGGGAACGGATGGATTCTCTCTGATCCCGGATATGACAAAAGTGATCGATGGTTCCATGAAAACCTATCAGATCGAAGCCAACAACCCAAGAGAAGTTGCCGGAATCTCTATTTCTAAAACAAAGGTCATCACGGACACACAGACATCAACGAATACAAAGAAACCAGAAGCCGGTGCAAAATTTGAGATCATCAATAAGTCAAGCAAACAGGTGGTTGAAACACTGACAACGGGTGAAAACGGATATGCCGCATCCGGTGAATTAACCCCTGGTACTTATACCGTACACCAGATCAGTGGAGCTGATAATCATGCATTTGTGGATGATTTCGATGTTACATTAAAAGACGGAGATAAAACCAATCATATGTACAGTCTTGAAAACAAGTGGAATGGAAAGAAGCTGATGATCCAGAAAACAACCGAGAAAAATAAGGTGGAAGAAGCAGAAGCATCTGCGGAGTTTACCGTACTGGATGCATCAAAGGCAAATGGATATCAGAATGCAGATATGAGCAGTGAAGAAAGCCGTACCGCTTATATCAATTCACTGTCAAAAGATGCTGTGATCGGGCAGCTTACGACAGATGCCAAAGGAACTGCAAGTCTTTTACTGGAAGATCTGAAAGCAGATCACGATTTTGTTGTGATCCAGACAAAAGGGGCAGAAGGATATGATCTGGCACCTGTTTATGATTCCAGAGAGCATAAGCCAAAAGAAGCAGACGGCATGAAAGTCTATGAATTTACTGCCAAAGATGTATATTCAGATTCCGCATCCATTCAGATCAAAAAGGAACAGAAAGTATCGGATACAGGATCAGAGGCAGAAGCAGGGGCGGTGTTTGAACTGTTCGATCAGAATGGAAACGTTGTAACAACGCTGACAACAGGAAAGGATGGTACTGCAACAGCAAATGATATCGCACTTGGAATGTATACATTACATCAGAAAAGCGGTTCCAACAAACATGCCCTGTTGGAAGACCAGGTCATTGTATTGACCCAAAAGGATAAAGGAAAAACGATCAAATACAGTTATGTCGATCAGGAAAATGAGATCGATTTTGTTCTTGTAAAACGTTCCAGAGAGACAAAGAAGCTGTTAAATGATGCAGAGTATGTCATTTACGATGATGATGGAAAAGAAGTTGCAAGACTGACTTCTGGTACGATGAAAGATGGATACGCAACATGCAAACTTCCATACGGACACTATACGATCAAAGAAACAAAATCCCCGGATGGGTACAACAAAAATGATACAGCGAAAAAATTTACATTAGACCTGAAAAGTGTTGATTATGATTCTGACGGAAACGGTACTTACACCTATGAAGATACCGATGAACCGGTTTATGGGTCCATTTCATTAAAGAAGATTGGAGAAACTTTAAGTGGATTTGAAGATGGCAGTTTTGTTTATGAAAACGATCAGATCAGCGGAGCAGTCTACGGCTTATATGCAAAAGAGGACATCCAAAAAGATGATGGAACGGTTGTCTGGAAAGCCGGAACCCTGATCGATCAGAAAACGACATTGAAAGATCAATCCGTACAGTTTACCAGAAAAGGAGACGATGGAAAGGAGACCACGGACTTTTATCAGGGAACTTATTATATCAAAGAGATATCCGGTCCAAACGGATACTGCATTGATACGGAAGAACATGAAGTCGTGATCAACTGGGATACGAAGCCGGGAACGATGAATGATATCCGAGATACCGAGGATGTTTCGGATGTAGAAGAACCACATGGAAACAATACGCCGTCTCCGAGCAGCGGTATTTATGTGCTGGAAACAGGGGCAGCATTGAATCAGGAGATCCAGGATGCAGAAAGTATCACATTTACATGGGAAAACGCTCCGGATGGAACAGATACCAAAGATGTTTCACAGGACAAAGATAGAAGTATCGTCTTATGGAACGATGGAAATGATTATTATATTTCCTCCCAGAAAGCGGACCAGGTCATCTATATGAACACAGTTTCCAGTAAGATGTTCTCAGAATGCAAGAGTCTGACAAAGATCAATTTTAAGAACATTGATACATCCAAAGTCGCAGACATGTCAGAAATGTTTGCCAACTGTTCTGCATTAAAAGAACTCGATCTTTCCAGTTTTAACACTTCAAACGTGGAAGATGTACGAAAGATGTTCTATGGCTGTACAAACTTAAAGACGACCTATGCACAGGATCAGATGGTAAAGGCAGATGATGATTACAAAGATGCCCAGGTTACAGGTATCAGTGCAGCCGCAAAAACAGATTTTACAAAAGGGGATACCTATCATGCCGATGATTTCACGTTTTCCAGCAATTACGACGATGATGGACAGCAGGAACTGGATGACGTAACGGATGATGATGTAACCTTTACACCAGAGACAGCAGAAGCTGCAGGAAAGCAGAAAGTGACGATCTTCTTTAAAGACACAGGAAAGTATAAAGGATATGATCCGATCGAAACGACCATTAATGTGATCGATCCGGAAGATCAAGAGGTATCTCTTGAGACAGACAAACACATCGATATTGATCTGGAATATAATGATCTGCTGCAGAAATATACGATCCATTTCATTAAGACCGATGAAAAAGGAAACTTCCTGCCGGGTGCAACGTTTGCATTAAAGGCAGCATGTGAGATCGTTGATAAAAATGGAAAGACGATCTTCAACAAAGGAGATACGATTACAACAACAATTTCACAGGATGACCAGTTTGGTTATATCGAATTCTTTGGACTGCCAACAGGCATTTATGCAAAGGATGGAACTGGAAAACAGATGTACACGGTAGAAGAGACCGCACCGCCGGTTGGATATGAAAAGTCAGACAAAGTCTTAACATTTGGTGGTGAAGTCTTAAATAATAAAACCGAGAACCTGATCCATGATGTGGCATCCGAAGGAAACACGAACGATGAGGAAAATACCTATCAGCATGATTCCGATACATTTGTCAATAAGGATTCTGAGTATGTGCAGGTGAAGAAGTACTGGATCGATGATAACAATTCCATGAATACCAGACCTGTATCGGTAACGATCAAAGCCGAACATAAGACAACACATGAAGTGAAAACTTATGTACTGAATGAAGCAAACAACTGGCAGGCACAGACGGATATCAAGCGTGGTGAAGAAGGGAACTATACGTTTAGTGAAGTTTGTGATGCACCTAATTATACAATGGTTAGTAAAGATGGCGGGGAATGGGATGATAAAACATATACCGTTTCCTTTACAAACAAATATGATAAGGGTGGCAGTGTAAAGATTGTCGTCAAAAAATCATGGGATGACAGCAATAATAGTGATGGCATCCATCCGGATTCCGTTGTTGTGAAGTTATATCAGAATGGTACGGAGATAGATCATAAAACATTAGATGCTAGTAATAACTGGTCCGCTGAATTCAATGATCTTCCGAAACAGGATGATGTTGGAGAAGATTACGAATATGAAGTAAAAGAGGAATCTACTTCTGTGATCAACGGAAATGTGAAAACAGGATATGAGGTCGCATATGAAGTGAAAGAATCCACGGATAAATCCAGTGATATCACAACGATCACGACCAATATTACCAATACCCATACTCCAAAGACTGTACAGAAAACGATCCGAAAGACATGGGATGATGAAAATGATCAGGATAAGATCCGTCCGGATTCTGTAAGATTCAATCTGTTAGCAAACGGCAAGGATGTAGTAGATACCGTAACCTTAAATTCCGAAAACGGATGGAAAGCGAGATCAAAAGTCCTTCCAAAATGCGAGAATGGAAATGAGATCGAGTATACATGGGAAGAGGTAAAAGAAGGTGTTGTGACAGGAGATGAGCAGATCGGATACAAAGTTTTTTACGATGAAAACAGCGATGATCCGGATACAACAGTTGCAACCAACTCTCACACACCTGGCAGAGGAAGTATTACCATCACAAAAGAACTTGATCCATCCAATCTGAACATGGATGTTGGAGATGCTGTATTTACATTCAGCCTGACAGGAACAGATGTGTATGGAAAGAAACACACTTATAAAAAAGATGTGAAATTCACGAAAAACGAGGTGGAAAGCTTCACAAAAGAAAACCCCGGAAAGATGATCAGCATTTCAACAACGTTTGAGGATCTGTATTATGGAACCTATACATGTAGTGAAAGCGGTATGAAAGAATACTTTAAGCTGGATCATCTGTCAACAGAGAGTGAAAATGGAACGGTGGACCAGAAAGCCAGAACCGTTACGTTTGACATTGGACCAGAAAGCAGCGGTGGAACAGCAAAACTGACTGGTTCTGCGACATTCCGAAACCAGATGATCAAAGGAAGTATCAAGCTGAAAAAGAAGGATTCCGCAGGAAAAGCTTTAAAAGGAGTCTGGTTTACGATCAAGGATTCCGATGGAAAAGAAGTTGCATCCAAAGAAACGGATGAAAAAGGAGAACTTCTGTTTGATGATCTGCTGCCGGACACTTATGCGATTACGGAAACAAAAACAGCCAGCGGCAAGAATCTGTTAAAAGAGCCTCTGGTCGTAACACTTCCGTTATCTGTAACACAGGCAGAAGTAGACAAAGGAAATGTAGATACCTCCAATGCCATCAAGCAGGGAGATACTTATTATTTCTATCATCCAACGTATGAGATTACAAATGATGCAAACCTGAAATTACCATCTACGGGTGGATTTAAGACATATCTTCCTTTGATCGGTGGATTTGCATTGATTCTTTTTGCAGTATTCTATTACTTCAAAAAGAAAAATAATAACCAATGATGATATGTCTTTAGATTGTGAAATCGTTTTCTGCGTTTTATTTTTACAAAGTGGCTGTAACGCCTTACAACAGATACATACTATGTTACAATAATAATATTAAAGATCAGTTGAACAACAAAAATGGGGAAGATCGTAGGAGGGATTATGAGTAAAGTGAAAAAAAGAATGCGAATAGCAGCTACAATAATGGCAGTTGCGTTATCGGCAACTATGATAACAACAAATATGATTCCTGTTGCGGAAGTTCCTGTGCAGGCAGCAGAAGATGTAACTTATACAAAGTTGGCGGATTCCAGTGTAAATGGATTTTATTATAGAGAAGATCAGTATGGATGTGTTCAATGTACAACAGATAAAACTTATGTATATACATCATATGATCAAGCTGTCAAAGAAATTGGTTCTATGTCAAAGAAAATTTACTTAGAAGATAAATGCAATAAATTTTCTTTAAGTATTCCGATTGAAATTAAAACAGGTGAACGGGTTGAAAAAATTGATAATGGGCAGATTGACAAGGATGTTCAAAAGATTATCAGTGAAGATACAGGAAAGGCAGAAGAAGGATATACTCTAATATCTATGCAGCGATGTGGTGGGAATGTTCTTGCAGAAAATAAATCTGATGGAATTGATAAATCATATGCTGATGGGATCTATAAAGGCTATTATAGTGGAACTGGAGGTTATCGTACCATGAGTGATCGCTATCATCAGACTGTGAAAAAACTAGATTCTGTTATCAAGTCATTGAATCTTGATGGAAAATCAGATTATGATAAATTCAAAGCAATCACTTATTGGATTGTTTCTCATGTAAAATATGATAATTATTATGCAGTAAAAGACAATTCATCTATGACTCCAGGAACAAAATATCCTCATGATTTAACAGGTGCTGTGTTAGATGGGTATGCAGTTTGTGATGGGTATGCAGGATTATTTTACTACATGGCAAATGCTGTTGGGTTAAATGCTTTGTTTGAAGATGGTATAACAAAAAGTAACAGAGTCAGACATGCATGGAATTTAGTTCAGATTGATGGAACATTTTATTATACTGATCCAACGAATGCATATTTTAAAGAAGATGGAGAACCTGGAAAGGAACTACTGCCGGGTCAAAAATATCTATTCACTCTTTATACTCCAGATGATACTACGATTGAAGATACTTATAGTAACATATCCAAAGATGATTACTTGAAAGAACATTCTGTGTGTAAAGGAAATCATAAAATTCGTGAAAATGGAGGAAAATATGCTCAATGCGAGATGCCAACTACAATACGCTATGAATGTACAAATCCTGGTTGTTTGTATGAATATGAAGTAGAATCATCACCAGCCCTTGGACATGCATGGGATAATGGAAAGATTACACAGGAACAGTCTTGTGATAAGCCAGAAATTACAACTTACACATGTACTCGTAGCAATTGTAAGAGAAAAAAGCAAGACGTAACAAAAGAATCTTTAGGAGGTCACACTTGGAATAACGGAGAAGTAACAACAAAGCCAACCTGTTCAGAGGAAGGAGTAAAAACTTATACATGTACTCGCTGTGGTGAAACAAAAACAGAATCCATTGCCAAGGTAGCACATGTTGATGAAGAGCATGTTGTGACTCCTGCAACCTGTACATCACAAGGTGTGAGCTATTATGTCTGTAAAAATTGTGGAAGAACAACACAGAGACGCCCAACTGCGAAGAAGGCTCATACTCCAGAACTCCGAAAACAAAAAGAAGCAACATGTAAATCCGAAGGCTATACCGGAGATACTTACTGCAGTGTCTGTGGCAAGTTATTAGAATCTGGACAAAAGATTGCAAAGAAAGAGCATACCACCGGGGAATGGGAAATCATTGAACCAACATGTAAAAAATATGGTGTTAAACGCCGCTATTGCACCGTTTGCAAGGAACAGCTAGATTTTGAAGTTCTTGAAAAAATAGATCATACATGGGAGCTTGCATCTACAACTCCTGCAACATGTGGTATTGGAGAAATCCAGCATTATAAGTGCAGTGTATGTGGAGAAACAAAAGATGTAACACTGGATAATCCATTAAGTCATGCATGGGATAGTGGCAAGGTTAGCAAAGAGCCAACTTGTACGGAAACTGGAATCAAGACATACACCTGCAAGAACTGTGGAGCTACCAGAGAAGAGACAATTGAAGCAACAGGACATTTACATAAGGAAACAAGAGGTCAGAAAGCAGCGACTTGTACCGAGGATGGATATACCGGAAATATTTATTGTCATGACTGTGGTACAAAACTGGAATTCGGAACAGTGATCAACAAATTAGGTCATACTTGGGATAACGGAGTTATTACGAAAGAAGCTACAGAAACAGAAGAAGGTGTTAAAACCTATACCTGCAAGACTTGTGGCGAGACAAAGACCGAACCGATTCCTGTAATATCTCATCACTGGGATCAGGGTACTGTAAGCAAAAAAGCAACTTGTACTGAAAATGGAGAGCTGACACATCATTGTACGGATGCAGACTGCAGCAAGACATGGGTAGAGACAATCCCTGCAACCGGACATCAGCATACAGAAGTTCGCGATAAAAAAGAAGTGACCTGTGAAGAAGATGGTTACAGCGGAGATATCTACTGTAAGGATTGTGGCCAGTTGATCAGCAAAGGAGCTGTGATCAAATCTGCTGGACATGATTGGGATGACGGAAAAGTAACAGAAGCAGCGACCTGCAAGAAAGAGGGAACAAAGACCTACACTTGTAAAAACTGCGGAGAGACAAAAACAGAATCCATTCCAAAAAAAGAACATCAGTGGAATGATGGAGAAGTAACAAAAGAGGCTACTTGCAAAGAAGAAGGAGTCAAAACTTATACATGTACGATTTGTAAAGATACAAAGGCCGAAGCGATTCCAAAGAAAGACCATACATGGGATGAAGGACAGGTACAGAAAAAAGCTACTTGTACCGAAGATGGCTTAAAAGTCTACACATGTAAGGTTTGTGGGGAGACAAAAGAAGAAGTCTTAAAAGCTACCGGCCATCAGCACACAGAGGTCCGTGATGAAAAGAAAGCTACTTGTACAGAGGAAGGCTATACGGGAGATACCTACTGTACCGATTGCGGAGAACTGATCCAAAAAGGTTCCGCAACAGAAAAAACGGATCACAACTGGAAAGTAGTAAGTGAAGAAAAGGCTACTTGTGAAAAAGATGGTTCAAAAACACTTGTTTGTGAAGATTGCGAAGAAACCAAGACAGAAACACTTCCTGCAACTGGGCATAAGTATAGTTCTTGGAAAACTGTAAAAGCACAGAGTATCTACAGCGGAGCTGTACAGGAACGTATTTGTAGTGTCTGTGGCAAAAAAGAAACAAGGATTATTGGAGATAAATTAAAACCAGTCTTAAAGGTCAATGCACCAAAACTACAGTTAAAACGAGGGCAGAAAACACAGAAATTCACATTAACTGATATGGCAAAAGGAGATTCCGTTAAGTCATGGGTAAGCAGCAATAAGAAGATCGTAACTGTTTCTGGAAAACCAAATGGAACATGCATCATCAAGGCAGGTAAGAAAACTGGAAGTGCAAAGATCACGATTACGATGAAATCAAACCTGAAAAAGACGATCGGTGTTAAAGTACAGAAAAAAGCAGTAGCCTGCACATCTATTAAAAATGTTCCTAAGAAACTGACATTAAACAAAAAGAAATCTTACCAATTAAAACCAGTAATCGAACCAATCACCTGCACACAAAAAATAAAATACAAAACATCCAACAAAAAAATCGCCAAGATCAATTCAAAAGGAAAGATTACAGCAGTCAAAAAAGGAACGGCAAAGATTACGATCAGTGTTGGTAAGAAAAAGACAGTATGTAAAATCACAATTAAATGAAAATTACAAAGAAAAAAAGATATTTTTTCAAAAAACTTTTCAAAGAAATTTTAAAAATTCCAAATAAAATGGAATAAAATTAAAAAAACAACACACAGAAAAGCCCGTAAATAAGCCATTTTTGCGGGCTTTCAAAAAAAATCAAAAAAACTTTAAAAAAAGTGTTGACATTTGTCTGAAATGAGAGTATATTATTATTTGTCGTCAGGCAAGAGAGCTTGAAAGACACAAGGGATCATAGCTCAGCTGGGAGAGCATCTGCCTTACAAGCAGAGGGTCATAGGTTCGAGTCCTATTGGTCCCACTATCCATGAACTTCATGGAGTAATTTCATAACATATGGCGATGTAGCTCAGTTGGCTAGAGCATACGGTTCATACCCGTAGTGTCAGCAGTTCGAATCTGCTCATCGCTACTTGATTAAGACATATTCGATTGAGAATATGTCTTTTTTCTATTCTTCAAAACTATCCCCAAAAACTTCAACGAAAAGATGATAAAAAAATTTAATCATGTTATAATAAAAACAAAAAAGGAGAGCTTATATATGCGTGTAGGAATGGGATATGATGTTCACAAATTAGTAGAAGGAAGAGACCTGATCTTAGGTGGAGTAAAAGTACCTTATGAGAAGGGATTATTAGGTCATTCAGACGCAGATGTTTTACTGCATGCGATCACAGATGCAATTCTTGGGGCAGCAGCACTTGGAGATATCGGAAAACATTTTCCAGATACAGATCCTGCATACCACAATGCAGACAGTATGAAATTATTAGAAGAAGTAGTGAAACTGATCGAAGAAAAAGGATATGAAGTAGGCAATGTTGATGCAACGGTCATTGCACAGAGACCAAAGCTGTTAAATTATATTCCAATGATGAAAGAAAATATTAGTAAAGTTCTCAAAGTTGACCCAGATCAGGTGAATGTCAAAGCGACAACAGAAGAACATTTAGGATTTACAGGAGAAGGACTTGGAATCAGTGCGCAGGCAATATGCTTGCTGACCGAGAGGAAATAACATGGAACTAATTTATCAGGAACAGAAAGAAGTAGAACCAGTCTATGAGATGTATCAGAAGATTTTTGAGGATCCTGAAGATTTTGCCAGATATTATTTTGAAGAAGTTTATGCATCCAATGAGGTGTTACTTGCACAGGAAGACCAGAAGATCTTAGGAATGATACATTTGAATCCATACCGTATCAGAGCAGGAAAAGAAACATACACATTAAATTACATCGTAGCTGTGGCAGTATGGAAAGAATACCGAAGACAGGGAATCATGGCAGCAATGCTCAAAAAATGCCTGAATGATATGCATCAGAAGAAACAGCCATTTACTTATCTGATGCCGGCAGACAGAGCATATTACGAACCATTTCAGTTTACATTTGTGATGGACTGGGAAGAGACAGAGATCAACTTATCGAATAGTGCAGATAGGATAATTCCAGCATCACAACAAGATATGAACCTGCAAGGTCAAAGCCTGCAAGAAAAGAAATCACAAGAGACAAGAATTATTAAAATACCAGAAGAAGATTATGAACAGATCGCAGCATTTTTAGAACAATTTATGCAGCCATATCAGATTTATACGATTCCTGATAAGCAATATTTAAGAAGACTCTCAAAAGAAAGCCAGAGTGGAGATGGAGATCTCATGGCATATTATGAGGGAGAAGAACTGAAGGGAGTTTTCGCAGAGAGTTTTGAAGATGATGAAGTATATATCAGATGGGCATATTCAACCACTCCAGAGAATATGCTCCATGAGATAAAATACCGCCATCATAACAAGAAGATTTATATCACAGAAGGGAATTTAGCAAAGGGAGAAAAAATACCAAAGATCATGGCAAGGATCACAGACCTCACAGCATGGGGAGCGATCCTGCGTGGAAAGAATGATTTTACATTCAGGCTTTTGGTCAAAGATCCATATATTGAGGATCAGAATGGTGTATACCAGTTCAAATGCCTGAATCATAAGATATCCATTCAACGTGCGGATACATTAGAACCAGGAATGTCAGAAGCACAGAAATGGGAAGATGAAATTTCAATCGACGAGCTGACACAGGTGTTTTTTGACTACAATGCAGGACAGATATTAAAACAGCATGAGTATCTAAAAGATATCGTGCCGGCTGGCCCAATCTATATTTCAGAGGAGGTATAAGCCATGAAATTAATGTTTATCGGAGCAGATCATGAAGTGACCGGAAGCTGCCACTATGTGGAAGCCTGCGGCAAAAGGTTTATTGTTGACTATGGAATGGAACAAGGGTTAAATGTGTACGAGAATGTTGATTTGCCAGTGAATGCAGGAAGTCTGGATTTTATTTTGCTGACACATGCACATATCGATCATTCAGGATTGATTCCGCTGCTGTATGCAAAAGGATTCAGAGGAAAGATATTTGCGACAAGAGCAACGACAGATCTTTGCGAGATCATGCTTCAGGACAGTGCACATATTCAGGAATTTGAAGCAGAATGGAAGAATCGTAAGGCAAGAAGATCTGGAAAACCAGAAGTTGTACCAATTTACACTATGGATGATGCAATAAATGTTATGCAGTATTTTGTGCCATGCCCATATGGCAGACAGATTGAAGTGGCAGATGGAATTACGATCAAATTTACAGATATTGGTCATTTACTGGGATCATCAAGTATTGAAGTCTGGTTAAGAGAAGAAGATGTTGAGAAGAAACTGGTATTTTCCGGAGACATAGGAAACTTCGACCAGCCGCTGATCAAAGATCCAAGCTATACGAGAGAAGCAGATTATGTTATTATGGAATCCACGTATGGAGACCGCTATCATGGAAAACATCAGGATTATGTAACAGAGCTTACTAATGTGATCCAGAGAACATTTGACAGAGGCGGCAATGTTGTTATTCCGTCATTTGCGGTAGGAAGAACACAGGAATTATTATATTATATCCGTCAGATCAAAGCAGAAGACAGAGTGAAGAATCATGGAGATTTTAAAGTTGTTGTAGACAGCCCGTTAGCTGTGGAAGCAACCAAGATCTTTAATAAGAATATTGATGAAACTTATGATGAAGAAGCGATGGAATTGGTGGAACAGGGAATTAATCCAATCACATTTTCAAATCTTCATTTGTCTATTACGACAGAAGAATCCAAAGCGATCAACTTTGAGACAGAGCCGATGGTGATCATATCAGCGTCAGGTATGTGCGAAGCCGGAAGAATCAGACATCATCTCAAACATAACCTTTGGAGAAAGGAAAATACGATCATATTTGTAGGGTATCAGGCTTATGGAACATTAGGAAGGTCATTGATTGAAGGAACCAAGGAAGTGAAACTTTTTGGTGAAACGATCAAAGTGGCAGCAGATATCGTACGATTGGAAGGATTAAGCGGCCACGCAGACAAGAATGGATTACTAAAATGGATCAACAGTTTTGAGAAGAAACCAGAAGAAGTATTTGTAGTTCATGGAGAAGATGCAGTCTGCGAAGCATTTACGTCCTGTCTAAAAGATGAATATAAACTCAAAGCGAGAGCACCATACAGCGGAGATGTGTATGATCTTATTTCAGGTGAATGGATCGAATGGGGATCAAGAGAACGCATCCAGAAGAAACCAAAACAGAGCAGTGCTTATATCAGACTTCTTACAGCCAGCGAGCGTTTGAAATCTGTAATTGAGCATAACGAGGGCGGCACCAACAAAGATCTCGGCAAGTTTGCTGATCAGATCATTGCCCTCTGTGACAAGTGGGAAAGGTAACAATGAAAGAGACAAAACGTAAAACAGAAGATGCAGTGCGTATAAATAAATATTTAAGTCAGGCAGGAATCTGCTCCAGAAGACAGGCGGATACTTATGTCGAAGAAGGCAGAGTAGAAGTTGATGGAGAAGTTGCAGTAAGCGGAACCAAAGTACTTCCGGGGCAGCGCGTGACATTTGATGGAAAGCCGGTAAAGATTCAGGAAGATCTGATCTTTCTGGCTTTTCATAAGCCAAGAGGAATTGTATGCACAGCAAGCAAAGAAGAGAAAGATAATATAATTGATTACATCAATTATCCAACAAGAATCTATCCAGTCGGACGATTGGATAAAGATTCTCAAGGGCTGATTTTGCTTACCAATGACGGAGAAGCAGCCAATCAGATCATGAAAGCAAGGAACTATCATGAGAAAGAATATGAAGTTACAGTAAACAAGAGAATTACAAACGAATTTATTCACGATATGAGAAATCCGGTTCCATTAGATGAGATTAATGCAGTGACGAGAAGATGCAAAGTAACAAAAGAGGGACCAGACCAGTTCCGTATCATTCTGACACAGGGATTAAACCGACAGATCCGAAGAATGTGTGAATACTTTGGATACCGCGTGACAAAACTAAAAAGAGTCCGAGTTATGAACATTGAACTTGGCAATCTGAAAGAAGGAAGATATCGAAAATTAACACCGGACGAATTACGGGAGTTAAAAAAGGAGCTTAAAAGTGAGTGATTTAAATAGAATGAAAGAACTCATCAACATCTTGAATGAGGCAGGAAAAGCATATTATCAGCAGAACAAAGAGGTTATGAGTAACCTGGAATACGACAAGATGTATGATGAACTTTTAGAACTGGAGAAAAAGACCAATACAGTTTTATCCAACAGTCCAACGATTCATGTAGGATATGAACTGATGACATCATTAGAGAAAGAAGCACATCCATCACCAATGCTTTCTCTTGATAAGACAAAAGAACCAGATCAGCTGGCAGCATGGCTTAGTGGACATGATGGGATTTTATCATGGAAACTTGATGGATTGACGATCGTTCTGACCTATGAACATGGAGAGCTTGTCAAAGCCGTGACCCGTGGAAATGGAGAAGTCGGAGAAGTTGTAACAAACAATGCCAGAGTATTTGACAATGTTCCAAGACACATTTCGTATGATGGAACATTAGTGATTCGAGGGGAAGCGATCATTCCATATTCTTATTTCTATAAGATGAATGAAGAAATCGAAGATGTTGACAGCCAGTACAAGAATCCAAGAAATCTATGCAGTGGTTCTGTCAGACAGTTGAATAATGAGATCACGGCAAAACGACATGTTCATTTCTATGCATTCAGTGTAAGCGATATCGAAGGAATGGATTTTGATAATTCTTTTGAAAGAAAATTAGACTGGGCAGAAAGTCTGGGGTTTGATGTAGTAGCACACGTCAGAGTGACAGAAGATACGATCCGTGGTGAGATTGAAGAATTCTCAAAGAAGATCGAACATTTTGATCTGCCATCAGATGGACTGGTATTAGTCTATGATGATCTCGCATACGGAAAGAGTCTTGGAAGAACAGCCAAATTCCCAAGAGATTCTATCGCATTTAAATGGGCAGACGAAACCGCAGATACGACATTGACTGAGATTGAATGGAGCCCTTCAAGAACAGGGCTGATCAACCCAGTAGCGATCTTTGAACCTGTAGAGCTGGAAGGAACAACAGTGAGCAGAGCAAGCCTTCATAATATCAGTGTGATGGAAGAACTGGAATTAGGAATTGGGGATGAGATTGTTGTATACAAAGCAAATATGATTATTCCACAGGTTGCAGAAAATAAAACAAAGAGTGGAAAGATTGAGATTCCACACACCTGTCCGGCATGTGGCGGCGAGACGAAGATCGAGGATGAAAATGGAATCAGGACTTTAGTCTGTACGAATGAATTCTGCAGTGCCAAGAAGATTAAGTCATTTTCGCACTTTGTATCAAGAGATGCAATGAATGTGGATGGACTTTCCGAAGCAACTTTACAGAAGATGATCGATGTTGGTTTGCTGAATGAGATTTACGACCTGTTTACACTCAAAAAACATAAAGATGAGATTCTGGAATTGGAAGGATTTGGAGAAAAATCTTTTGAAAATCTGACAAAAGCGATTGAGGATTCCAAACAGCCGGCACTGGCAAACTTTATTTACAGTTTGGGAATTCCAAATGTAGGATTGTCTAACGCAAAATTAATCTGCAAACATTTTAAAGAAGACTTTGCAGCCATCAGAGAAGCAAAGGCAGAAGATTTTACAGCTATTGATCAGATTGGACCAATGATCGCAGAAGCAATGGTATCTTATTTCCACACACCTCATAATGAGAAGATTTTAGAAGAACTTTTAAAATATGTACAGTTCGAGAAGAAAGAAGAAGTAGAAACTGAACAGATATTAGAAGGAAAAACATTTGTTGTCACAGGATCACTTAACCACTTTGATAACAGAAAGCAGTTAAAAGAAGAGATTGAGCAGATGGGTGGCAAAGTTACAGGATCAGTGTCCAAGAAGACAGATTACCTGATTAACAACGATAAGATGTCCCAGTCTTCAAAGAATAAAAAAGCAATGGAATTAGAGATTCCAATTTTGAGTGAAGAGGACTTCTTAGAGTTGATCAGACGATAAATAGAGATTGCATAAAAAACACAAGAGTTTTATAATAGATATCTGACAGGAAAATTCTGTAAGCTTAGAAAGCAATCGAAAAAAGAGAGAAGGAGATTTGATAAAATGCCAATTCGAATAGACAGCGATCTGCCGGCAAAGGCGATCTTAGAAGAAGAGAATGTATTTGTGATGGACAATGAAAGGGCATGCACACAGGATATCAGGCCTTTAAAGATTGCAATTTTGAATCTGATGCCCAATAAACTGGATACAGAACTTCATTTGCTTAGAAGTTTATCAAATACACCATTACAGTTAGATATTACATTTTTACAGACAGAATCTTATGTTCCGACCCATGTGTCAGAATCACATATGGAGAAGTTTTATAATTATTTTTCAGAGATCAAAGATCAACGTTTTGACGGACTGATCATCACAGGAGCACCAGTAGAACTAAAGGAATTCGAAGAAGTTGATTACTGGGATGAAGTTGCCGAGATCATGGAATGGTCAAAGACACATGTTACATCAACACTTCATATCTGCTGGGCAGCACAGGCAGGACTTTATTATCATTATGGAATTAAAAAACATATTCTTAATAAGAAGATTTCAGGTGTCTATGAACACCATCCATTACATAACAAACTGCCGATCATTCGTGGATTTGATGACAAATTTTATGTACCACATTCGAGGAATACAGGTGTTGACGGGGAAGCTATCCGCAAGAATAAAGAACTGACTGTTGTGGCAGAATCCGATGAGACAGGCCCATACATTATCCTGAATTCCACAGGAAGCCAGGTATTTGTAACAGGTCATCCAGAGTACGATGTGATGTCACTTCATTACGAATATGTAAGAGATGTTAAACGAGGATTGAATCCAGATATACCAAAGAACTATTATAAGGACAATGATCCGACGAAGAAACCAGTGAAGTCATGGAGATGCCATGCAAATGCAATGTATTATAACTGGCTGAATTACTATGTATATCAGGTAACACCATACGATCTTGAAAAAGAAAAATAAAATGAAAAGGTTGTTGTAAGATTAAAGATACAGCAGCCTTTCTGTATATAACAAACATATTTAATGGGGATAAATAGATAAGGGAATACAATATGAAAAAGAATAAGAAAAGAATATGGATCAGAATTGTAGCATTTTGTATGAGCCTTGTGATAGCCGCATGCAGTACCGCTGCTGCAGATAATGTAGAGGCAAAGACAAATACAAAATTGAAAGTACATTTTATCGATGTAGGATGTGGAGATTCCATTTTAATCCAGTATGGAAGCGGGGCAAAAGCAGAGTATGGAATGATCGATGCAGGACCAGTCTACTATACTAAGACGAATAAGAAGAAGGTAGACACATCAAACAGAGCAAGAAACTATTTAAAAAAACAAAAGATCACACATTTAAAATTTGTACTTCTCACACACCCACATCAGGATCATATTGGTGGAATGATCAAGATTTTAGACGATCCAAAGATTAAGATCGATACAATCTATGGGAATGATTTTGATCTGAAAGTACTTCAAAGCAGCAAGAATAAAAACAAACAGAGTGCATCAACCGCAAAACTGATCAAATATCGGGATGATGAAGGAATCTATGCGCAGGTGATCGCAAAGATTCAAAAGAAAGTGAAACAAAAAGAAACCACATACGTCGTTCCGAAAGCAGGAGATAAAGTTTATCTTGGCAATGCATGTCTGACATTTTATGGCGTTATTAATGCCAGATACAAATATGCAAGACGAGGAGATTTAAATTACCGTCAGGTAAACAAATACTCCATAGTAACCAGACTGACATATAAAAAGAATTCATTTTTATTTACAGGAGATGCGCAGAAAGAGACGATTGAACAGCTGGTGAAAAAAGGTTATAATCTACAGGCACAGGTTTTGAAAGTACCGCATCATGGAATGCAGGATATTTTAAAAGACAGCAAAAAAGCAAGATCAGATCATCGGTATTTATTTAAAAAGGTAAAAGCTAAGACAGCAATTATCAGCAACGGTTATAAAAACAGCTATAAAGCACCTCATAAGAAAACACTCAATGAACTGAAAAGTGCGGATGTTTACGATACAGGAAGCAGAGGTACGATCGTTGTCACTTCCGATGGGAAACGCCTGTCTGTGAAAGTGCAGAAGAAAAAAGGACCAAGTTATAAGAAAACAAGAAAGGGAAAGAAATGATAAAACTGATCGCAACAGACATCGATGGAACATTATTAGCAGATGGAACACTAGAAATTAATCCAGAATATTACGATGTTATTAAAGAACTAAGAAGCAGAGGAGTGCGAGTGATCGCAGCCAGTGGAAGACAGCGTTCCAGCATCGAAAAGGTATTTGCACCGATCGTTGATGAAATAAGTTTCATTTCAGAAAACGGAACAGCAGTTTATTCAAAAGACTATCAGTTTGTAAACAAGATTCCAGAGGATGTTGCAAGAGCGTATATCCGTGAAGCAAGAACGTTCCCAGGATGTGAAATTACGATCAATCAGGATAATATGGCATATTTTGAGAATGTTGGATTATATCGTTATATGATCGATGATTATGGATACAGAGGAGAGCTGGTTGATAATATCGAAGATTATCTGGAAGATGTATGTAAGATCAGTATTTTCCACCACAACTGCGCAGAAGACATGGTAAGCCAGGAATTTGTAGATAAATGGAGCAAGACAATGAACATTGCGGTTTCAGGAAAGTGCTGGCTGGACTGCACAAATCAGGGTGGTAATAAGGGATCAGCACTGCAGCATTTTCAGGAAGCATATAAGATCAGCCCGGATGAAACACTTGCGTTTGGGGATAATATCAATGACATTGAAATGTTAAAACGTGCCAGCCATAGTTTTGCAGTAGAAAATGCAAGAGAAGAAGTCAAAGAAGCAGCAAACTTTATCGCACCTTCTTATAAAGAAGATGGAGTGTTACAGGTATTAAAAGCAGTATTACGTGGAGAACTGGCATGACATACGAAGAATCCGTAAAATATTTATACAAAATCGCAGGATTCGCCAAAAAATCTTCTTTAGACGATATAAACTATTTATTAGACAAGCTTGGAAATCCACAGAAGAATCTAAGATTTATACACATAGCTGGAACGAATGGTAAAGGATCAGTTTGTGCTTTTTTGGAAGCAGTCTTAAAAGAGCATGGAAAAACGACAGCAGCATTTACTTCACCACACCTTGTCAAGGTAAATGAACGAATTCGTCTGAATGGACAGGATATTTCAGATGAGAGATTTAAAGATGCCTGCAGCAGGGTGAAAGAATGTGTGGAAGCAGCGTTGGAACAAGGAATCAAGCAGCCTTCATTTTTTGAGATGTTGTTTTTGATGGCATTATGCATTATGGAAGAGGAACAGCCGGATATCTGCCTGATCGAGACAGGAATGGGCGGGAGATATGATGCAACGAACGTCATTGTTCCAGAGGCCAGTGTGATCACATCCATCAGCATGGATCATATGGAATTTCTCGGGCATACGATCGAAGAGATCGCCTCACATAAAGCAGGAATCATAAAAAATGGAATCCCAGTTGTAACAATGCAGCAGGAACAGGTAGTATCTGATATTTTAAGAGAAGAAGCAAAGCAGAAAATGTCACCATTTTATGACGTTTCTGAAGATAATCTTAAATTTGAAGAAAAAGCAGCAAAATATATTGATTTTTTAAATGCCAGTGCGTATGATAAGAGAAGAGATGTGAGAACGAATATTGCAGGAACATTTCAAAGGGCAAACTTAGCAGTTGCACTTAAGACAGCACAGATCATATGCCAGCAGTTAGATGCTGACAAGATTTATGATGCACTGACACAGATAAAGATTCCAGGAAGAATGGAAGAGATCGCACCGGGAATCATTGTTGATGTGTCACACAATATTCAGGGAATGGAAGGTTTCGTAAAGACAGTAGAAGCGAATTTCCATGGAAAGAAGCGCATATTATTTGCGGCATCTCATAAGAATGAAGAAGAATACATGAAGAATATTCTGAAACAGATACCACAGATTGAAGCATTTTATACTGTGGCGATCGATCACAGAAGGATCAGTGAAGAAGAATTTCAGGATGTTTTTCGTCAGATGATAGATCGAAGAGAGAAAGATACGGTCTGCTTTGTAGTCGGATCATTTTATCTGGCAGGCATGGCCAAAGATTTCATAAATCAGGAGGAGAAAGATGTTAAATTATAATGAAGAGTTAGAAAGATTCCAGCCATGTGCGGATCTTGAATCAGCAGAAGAGAATATTTATGGAAAAGAACTAGAAGAGATCAAGAAGAATAAGACAGAATTATATAAAGCAAATCAGATGATCAAGAAATATAATCAGGCATTAAATTATGCAAAACAGGGAAATGACGACCTTGCAATGTTGCAGTTAAAGAATGTGGTAGCCTCAATTCCTAATTTTGTAGATGCATATCTTCTGATGGCATTATTATCCATCAAAGAAGAGAATTACGATGATGCAAGACAGTTTCTTGATACGATCTTAAAGATCGATCCAGACAATGAATCTGCTGTTGAATATGGCAAGGAATTTGAGTCAAAAGTTGTGGAAGAAGAACCACAGGCAAAAGAACCAGAGAAGAAAGAAAAGAAAAAAGATAAGAAGAAACAGGTAAAAGCACAGGCAGAGCAGCCACCAAAGAAGAAAGAGAATCCATTTAAGATTTCATCTTTCCAGGAGAATGAATCCTCAGGAAAGAGTCCAATGTTTTATATGGTAACAGGTATTGTGATCGGTGTGATCGTGGCAGCCGTTTTGATCTATCCAACAGTCAGAGCAAGCTTTAACCACAAGAGCAGCACACAGGTAGAAGATTATAAAGAACAGATCTTAGCCAAAGATACACAGTTAAAAGCAAGCGAGAAGAAAGTAAAAGAAGCACAGAAAGCCCAGAAGAAAGCAGAAGACGAACTTGCAGAATATATTGGAACAAGCAAGAAGGACGGAATTTATGATTCTTTATTAAAAGCATTACAGAAATACAGTGACCGTGATTATACAGGATCAGCAGATGCATTACTTGACATTGACAGCAAGAAGCTGACAACAAAGAACATGAAGAACATTTACAATGATCTGACAGCGAAAGTTTATCCAAGCGCTGCAACAGGATTATACAGCAAAGGAAAGAACGCATACTGGACAAAAGATTACAAGAGTGCAATTAATTACTTAAAGAAAGCGATCAAAGTAAAAGATACGAACAGCTATGCATACAGCTATCTTGGACAGGCATATGAAGCTTCTGGAGATACTAAGAATGCCAAGAAGACATATGAGACACTGATCAAGAAATTCCCAGGTACATCACAGGCAAGATTAGCACAGACAAGAATTGATGCCATGGGTAAGAAGAGTGCAAAGAGTCTGTAGACAATTACAACGATAAGAAAGACTGAGATACAAAAGATAAGAGAAAGAAGAACAAACGAAGATGTTTGAACTTCTTTCTTTTATCTTTTGTATCTTTTTTTATTTTCTACAAAGTCAGAAAGAAAAAAGTCAGGAGGAGAGAATATGGCAACAGAATACAAAATTGAAAACAGAAATCTATATATCTATTTGGATGGAGAACTGGATCATCACCTTGCAAAGAAAATAAAATATCAATGTGACATCATTTTAAAATCATATCCGATCAAAGATATAGAATTTGATTTTGCAAAATCATCATTTATCGACAGTTCAGGAATCGGAGTGATCTTAGGAAGATATCGTCAGGTACAGGCAATGGGAGGCACAGTAAGACTAAGCCATATGAGTTCATCTGTAAGAAAGATCATTCATATGGCAGGACTGCATCAATTGGTAGAAGAAATATAAAAGTATATGGGAGGATTTATATGCTGCATTTAGAATTTAATAGTGAATCAGAAAATGAAGGGATTGCAAGAGTCGTCACATCTGCATATATCATGAGATTTGATCCAGATATGGAAGAAATGGAAGATATCAAAACAGCAGTCTCAGAGGCGGTGACAAACTGTATTGTACATGCCTATTCAGATGAAAATGGGAAGATTGAGATGGATATTTCCGATAAAGAAAACGTTGTGAAAATAGAGATCACAGATCGTGGAGTTGGAATCCCGGATGTAAAAAAGGCAATGGAACCGATGTATACGACCAAGCCAGAAGAAGAACGGACAGGAATGGGATTTTCCTTTATGGAAGCATTTATGGACGAGGTCCAGGTGCGATCAAAAGAAAACGAAGGAACCAGAGTAGTTATGACAAAGAAAATAGGAGAGAAGAATCATCTGAATGGATAAGATAAGAGAACTTTTGCGGCTTACCAAAGAAGGAAATGAAGAAGCAAGAGAGAAACTTATCTTAGATAATGTAGGATTAATATGGAGTGTCGTGAGACGATTTACAAACAGAGGATACGAACCGGAAGATCTCTTTCAGATTGGGAGTATTGGGCTTATGAAGGCGGTTGACAAATTTGATCTGTCATACGATGTGAAATTTTCAACTTATGCAGTTCCGATGATCACAGGAGAGATCCGAAGATTCATAAGAGATGACGGAATGATCAAAGTGAGCAGAACCTTAAAAGAAAATGCATATAAGATCATGAAAGCAAGAGAGATGTTCTGCCAGAAATATCAAAGAGAAGCAACGATCGATGAGATCAGCAGCATAACACAGATTGCAAGAGAGGAGATTGTAACTTCCTTAGAAGCAAGCAGTGAAGTAGAATCACTGCACCAGCCGGCATACCAGAAAGATGGAAGTGAAATCCTGTTAATGGAAAAGATATCGAAAGAGGAAAACGAAACAGAGAAAGTGATCGACCATGTATTACTGAATGAAGCAATGAAACATTTGGAAGAGCAGGAGCGGAAAGTGATCGAATACCGGTATTTTGAAGGAAAAACACAGCAGGAAATTGCCGGAATATTTCATATTTCACAGGTGCAGGTATCAAGAATGGAAAAAAAGATTTTAAAAAAGCTAAAGAGACAAATGATTGGAAATTTTTGAAAGAATATGTTAAAATAAAAAAACAATACAAATCTGGACCGATCGTTAAAGGATAGTTCATCCATTTTCCCAGGTAAAAGGAGAAAGAATCAATATGACATATGAAAAAAAATCGGTAATCGAATTGCGTGAAATTGCAAAAGAAAGAAAAATCAAAGGAATTTCAACATTAAAGAAAAAAGAATTGATCGAAGTGTTAGAAAATTATGATCAGGAACACAAAAAAGAAGAAAAGACTGAACAACAAGTACAAATGAAACCTGAACCACAGGAACGTACAGAGAACAAGGAACATCATACAGAATATCATACAGAACATCAGGGAAGAAAACATTATCAGAAGGAATTTCCAAAGAATATTAAAAGCCTTGACAGTGGAGAAAAAGCACACGGAATCTTGGAAGTTATGCCAGATGGCTATGGATTCATCCGTTGTGAAAACTATCTTCCGGGAGAGAATGATATTTATGTATCCCCTGCACAGATTCGAAAGTTTAATTTAAAAACAGGAGATATCTTAACAGGTGCGATCCGTATCAAAACACAGAGTGAGAAATTCAGTGCGTTGTTATTTGTGGAATCAGTTAACGGATATGAGCCAGAGATGGCAGCAAGAAGACAACATTTTGAAGATCTGACTCCAATCTTTCCACATGAGAGATTAGGCATGGAAACAGAGAAGTCTTCGATACCAATGCGTATGGTGGATCTGTTATCCCCAGTTGGAAAAGGCCAGAGAGGAATGATCGTATCTCCACCAAAGACAGGAAAGACAACCCTGTTAAAACAGATGGCACAAAGTATCAGCAAGAATTATAAAGATATCAAATTAATCGTATTGTTGATCGATGAGAGACCAGAAGAAGTCACAGATTTCAAAGAATCCATCGAAGGAAAGAACGTTGAAGTTATCTATTCTACATTTGATGAATTACCAGAACATCACAAGAGAGTATCCGAGATGGTGCTAGAACGTGCAAAACGTCTGGTAGAACATAAAGAGGATGTCGTAATCCTTTTAGACAGTATCACAAGACTAGCAAGAGCCTATAACCTTACAGTACCGCCAAGCGGAAGAACATTAACTGGTGGACTTGATCCGGCAGCTCTTTACATGCCAAAGAAATTCTTTGGAGCAGCAAGAAATATGAGAGAAGGCGGAAGTCTGACAATTCTTGCAACAGCACTTGTTGAAACAGGAAGCAAGATGGATGATGTTATCTTTGAAGAATTCAAAGGAACTGGTAACATGGAATTAGTCTTAAACCGCAAGCTTGCAGAAAAGAGAATCTTCCCAGCCGTTGATATCGCGAAGTCAGGAACAAGAAGGGAAGAATTATTACTCACAAAAGATGAGAGAGAAGTTGTCACAGCACTTCACAAAGAATTATCTGGAAATCGTTCCGAAGAATTTATGGAACAGATGCTTGATCTGTTCAAACGCACAAAGAATAACAAAGAATTTGTAGCACTTACCAAAAGATCTTTATTAAGAAAATAAGAAAAATAAAAAAGTATTTGCAATTTAAATGGAATTATGATAGAATAAAAAAGCTGTTTATTAAACAAGAAATGACGAAAGTCAAAGTATGTAAATGTTGGCAAAATCCAACAAATTTTTTAGAAGAGGTGAAAGAACATGCGTGAAGGAATCCATCCAAATTATTATCAGGCAAAAGTAGTATGCAACTGTGGTAACGAATTCGTAACAGGATCTACAAAGGAAGATATCCACGTAGAAATCTGCTCAAAATGTCATTCATTCTACACAGGACAGCAGAAAGCTACTCAGGCTCGTGGACGTATTGATAAGTTCAATCGTAAATATGGTGTTAAGTAGAAAAGTAAGAAATCAGGTTGAGGTTATCAAAATCTCAACCTTTTTTTTATGCAATGGGAAAGTCCCAGCGTAAGTATATAGGAGATAACAATGGCGGTTCGTATTGGCGGGCAGGCAGTGATCGAAGGCGTAATGATGAAGAACATGGATCGTTATGCAGTATCCGTGCGAAAGCCCGATGGCAAGATAGAGACAAAAGTAGAAGAATGCGTAAGCTTTGCAGAGAAACACCCATTATTTAAATTGCCGATCCTTCGTGGAATGGTAAATTTTTTAGAATCAATGGTGATCGGAATGCAGACGCTTAATTATTCTGCATCTTTTTATGAAGATGAAGAAGAACAAACAGAAGGAAAGACCGAACAGTTTTTGGAGAAACTTCTTGGAGAAAAAGCAGAGAAGGTCATTATGGGAATAGTCCTTGTATTTTCATTGGCAATTTCCATCGGATTATTTATGATCCTTCCATATATTGCATCAGAAGCAGCAGGAAAGCTCATTCACAATGAATATGGAATCCTGTTGATGGAAGGAGTGATCCGAATTGCGATTTTTCTTGGATACATTGTACTGATCTCACAGATGGAAGATATCAAGCGGGTATTTATGTATCACGGTGCAGAACACAAAACGATCAACTGTTTAGAAGCAGGTGTGGAACTAACCCCTGAAAATGTGGATAACTATTCAAGATTACACAAAAGATGTGGAACAAGTTTTATTTTTATCGTTATGATCATCAGTATGGTATTTTTCTTCTTTATAAGAGTGGATACTATCTGGTTACGAATCGTGTTAAGATTATTATTTTTACCATTGGTGGCTGGCGTTTCCTATGAATTTATCAGACTTGCAGGAAGCAGTGACCATCCACTTGTACAGATTTTCTCAAAACCGGGACTGGCACTTCAGAAACTGACAACAAAAGAACCAGATCATTCTATGATCGAAGTTGCGATCGCATCAGTGGAAGGCGTGTTTGACTGGAGAGAATATCTGGATAGTCTGAACAAAGGGGAACAAAAAGACGATGAATAGAAGAGAATGGGTCCTCTATGGACAAAAAGAATTAGAAGAAGCACAGATTGAGAATGCTTCGGGTGATGCGTGGTATTTATTTTCCGAATGTTTTCATATAACAAGGGAAGACTATCTGTTTGGAATGACCGATGAGATCAATGATAAAGAAGCGGAAGAAAGATATAAGGAACTGATTCAGAAGAGAAAAGAACATGTTCCGTTGCAATATATTTTAGGAACACAGGAATTCATGGGATATACATTTCAGGTAACACCAGATGTCCTGATTCCAAGAGCAGATACAGAAACAGTATTGGAAGAGGTGCTTGATCGCCTAAAACAGTCAAAGAAACCAGATACGATACTGGATATCTGTACTGGTTCTGGATGTATTGCGATCAGTCTGGCATTGATTTTAAATCCAGAAGTATGTATTGGGACAGATATCAGCAAAAAAGCATTAAAAATCGCAAAAGCTAATGGCGAAAATCTCGCACCTATGGTAAAATTTATTCAAAGTGACCTTTTTGAAAATGTCACAGGAAGCTATGATCTGATCATTTCGAATCCACCATATATTACAACAGAAGAATGTGGGAAGCTGATGCCGGAAGTGAAGGACCACGAACCGATGTTAGCACTTGACGGGAAGGAAGATGGACTTTATTTCTATAAGAAGATCATCAAAGAAGCGAAAAACTATTTGAACCCAGATGGTATGCTTGCATTTGAGATCGGATATGATCAGGGAGAAGCAGTTAAGAGATTGATGGAAGCACAGGATTTCTCCTGTGTTGAGATAAAAAAAGATTTAGCAGGATTAGACCGGCTGGTCTTTGGATTTGCAAGAGAAGGAGAATAAGATGTTTGATAAGTTAGAAGGTTTAGTAGATCGTCTGGATACGGTACTGCAGGAATTAAATGATCCAGATGTAGCAAGTAACCAGAATCGTTTTCGTGATCTGATGAAAGAGCAGAATGATCTGACACCGATCGTGGAAAAATACAAAGAATACAAAGCAGAGAAACAAAATATCGAAGATAGTTTAATGCTTTTAGAAGAAGAAACAGACGAAGAGATGAAAGAACTTGCCAAGGAAGAACTGAATGAATCCAAGGCAAATGTGGAAAGATTAGAAGAAGAGTTAAAGATTCTTTTAATTCCAAAAGATCCAATGGATGACAAGAACATCATCGTCGAGATGCGTGCCGGTGCCGGTGGAGATGAAGCTGGATTATTCGTAGCTGACGTTGCACGTATGTACAGAAGTTATGCAGAAAGCAAACGCTGGAAAGTAAATACATTAAGTTTTAATGAAAGTGGAATCGGTGGATTTAAAGAACTTGTATTCATGGTATCCGGACAGGGTGCATACTCAAGATTCAAGTACGAAAGTGGTGTACACCGTGTACAGAGAATCCCAGCGACAGAGTCCGGTGGAAGAATCCATACATCTACAATTACAGTAGCGATCATGCCAGAAGTTGAAGATGTCGAAGTAGAGATCGATATGAACGATTGTAAATTTGACGTATTCCGTGCATCAGGAAATGGTGGACAGTGTGTCAATACAACAGACTCTGCGGTACGTTTAACACATATTCCAACAGGAATCGTTGTATCCTGCCAGGATGAGAAATCCCAGTTAAAGAATAAGGATAAAGCGTTAAAAGTATTACGTTCCCGTCTGTATGAATTAGAGCAGCAGAAAGCACATGATGAAGAAGCTGCCAAGAGAAAGAGCCAGATCGGAACCGGAGACCGTTCTGAGAAGATTAGAACATACAATTATCCACAGGGACGTGTCACAGACCACAGAATCAAACTGACACTTCACAAATTAGATTCTATCATGAATGGTGACTTAGATGAACTGATCGACAGCTTAACAGCCGCAGACCAGGCAGCAAAATTAAGCAACATGGAAGAAGAATAAAATATATAATTTAAAGATCAGGGGTCAGGTAATTATGCCTGACCCTGCATAATTTAATTGAGGTATACAAAATGAAAGATGGATTTATCAAAGTTGCAGCTGCAACACCAAAGATCAAAGTTGCAGATCCTGTATACAATACAGAAGAGATTTTAAAGATCATCGACGAGACAGAGAAAAAAGGAGCAAGTATTCTGGTATTCTCTGAATTAACGATCAGTGGATATACATGTGGTGATTTATTCTTACAGCAGCCACTTTTAACAGAATGTAAAAATCAGCTCTTAAGAATTGTGAAAGCAACAAAGAAAAAGGATATGCTGGTTGTTGTAGGATGTCCGATCATCGTGAATCAGAAATTATATAATTGTGCAGTTGTCATTAACCAAGGAGAGATTTTGGGAATTGTACCAAAGACACATCTGCCAAACTATTCAGAGTTTTATGAACTGCGTCATTTTACATCTGGAGAAGGGTTAGATGAGATGGTTATGATCGGTGAGGAATATATTACAGTTTGTGCGAATCAAGTGTTTACATGTGAAAACATTCCAGAACTTGTGATCGCATGTGAAATCTGCGAAGATCTTTGGGTACCACTTCCACCAAGCACATACCATGCAATGGCAGGAGCAACTGTGATCTGCAATCCATCTGCAAGTGTGGAGACAACAACAAAAGAATCTTACAGAAGAAGTCTTGTATCTAATCAGTCTGCAAGATTATTAGCAGCTTATATCTATGCAGATGCAGGAGAAGGAGAATCTACACAGGATGTTGTATACAGTGGGCACCATCTGATCTGTGAAAATGGATCTGTACTTGCAGAGGCTAAGAGATTTACAAATGAAATTATCTATGCAGATATCGATGTGCAGAAATTAGCAGCAGAACGTAGAAAAATGACTTCCTTCCCAGGTGGGAAAGTCGGGGATTATATAGAGCAGACATTTTCATTAAAGATCAAAGAAAATAAGATCACAAGAACCTTCCCGAAAGCTCCATTCGTACCAGACAATCAGGACGAAAGAGATAAACGATGTGATGAAATCCTGTCCTTACAATCCATGGGACTTAAGAAACGTCTGGAACATACAAACTGTAAACACGCAGTCGTAGGAATTTCAGGCGGATTAGATTCTACATTAGCAGTCTTAGTTACAGCAAGAGCTTTTGACCTATTAGATATTCCAAGGGAAAACTTGATCTGTGTTACAATGCCATGTTTTGGAACAACAGACAGAACTTACCAGAATGCTGTATCCCTGATTAAAGAATTAGGAGCGACACTTAAAGAAGTAAGAATCGAAAAAGCAGTCCGCCAGCATTTTGCAGATATCGGACATGATGAAAATAATCACGATGTCACTTACGAAAACTCTCAGGCAAGAGAGAGAACTCAGATTCTGATGGATATGGCAAACCAGTACAATGGTATGGTCATCGGAACTGGAGATATGTCAGAACTAGCACTTGGATGGGCAACATACAATGGAGACCATATGTCCATGTATGCAGTGAACTGCTCTGTGCCAAAGACATTAGTTCGTTATCTTGTACTTTACTATGCAGAGACAACAGAGAATAAGAAATTATCAGAAGTACTGATGGATGTCTTAGACACACCAGTCAGTCCGGAATTATTACCTCCAGTTGATGGGGTGATCTCACAGAAGACAGAAGATTTAGTCGGGCCATATGAATTACACGATTTCTTCTTATACTATATGTTACGTTTCGGATTCCCGAAAGCAAAATTATACCGTATGGCAAAACAGACATTTGACGGTGTATACGATGATGAAACGATCAAGAAATGGCTGGATAAATTCTACTGGAGATTCTTTAGCCAGCAGTTTAAACGTTCCTGCTTACCAGACGGACCTAAAGTTGGTAGTGTAGCGGTATCACCTCGTGGGGATTTACGAATGCCTAGTGATGCAAGTCCAACAGCTTGGCTGTGATGAAATAAATAAAAGCTATCTGGAAACGCGCTCTCGCTCGATTCGCACGTAGCGGACACTAAATTCGACAGCGATGATAAATCATCACTGCTCATTAAGTGCCGACGAGCTCATACGGTTTCCAGATAGCTTTTATTTATTTCAGGGAAGTTTGTTGGCGAAGATGGAGAGTGTAGCTTGTTGAAGGTTAATTATAGGAAAATTTGTTGGAATTACGAGTAGAGTTCGTTATAATAAATATATATGACAGAAAGAAAATGTAAAAAGAGGGAATAAAGAACTGATATGAATCAACAAACCAAAAAGAATCTAACCAATAAGATTGTCATCCTGGCAGGAATTACCGTCTTTACTTTTTTTATTGGTATTTATGTATGTGTATTTAAAAATTACTGGAAAGACCATCATACAAAGCAGAAGTTGTTTGGTGCAACCTATATGACAATGAATAATGAATTCTATAAAGTTGTAAATAACCAGATCCGTACACAAGTAGAGAAGAATGGGGATCAGATGATCACGCTTGATCCGGCTCTGGATCAGAAGAAGCAGAATGAACAGATCAAATATTTAGTCAAACGCAAAGTCGATGCAATCTTTTTAAACCCAGTAGATTGGAAAGAGGTGGAGCCGGGGCTGAAAGCTGCAAAGAAGGCGAAGATTCCGGTGATCGTTATTGATTCTCAGGTTTATCGTGATGATCTTGTGGCGATGACGATCGTGTCAGATAATTATAAAGCAGGCGTTTTATGTGCAAAGGAAATGATGAAGCAGAAGAAACATGCGAATATCGTCTTGCTGACACATCAGGCGGCAAAATCAGCGGTGGATCGTATTAATGGTTTCTTAGATACGATCAAAGGAAATAAAAATTATAAGATTCTGGCATCTGCAGATACACAGGGACAGATAGAGAGATCACTTCCGAAAGTAGATAAGATCATTGAAGAGTATTCAAATATTGATGTTGTTATGGCATTGAACGATCCGGCAGCAATGGGAGCGTTAGCGGCGCTTGATAGTAAGGATGCAAGAAAAGGTGTGCTTGTTTATGGAATTGACGGGGCACCGGAAGGCAAGAAGCTGATCAAAGAAGGTATGATGACAGGGACTGCGGCACAGTCACCAAAACAGATGGCAGATACTGCGATCAATGCAGCATATCAGATTTTTGATGGAAAGAAAGTACCAAAGAAAAAAGTAATTTCTGTTTATATGATCACCAAGAAGAATATAGAACAGACAGATATCAGCAGATGGCAGTAAAGAGGGGATGACATGGACAGAAAAAATTACAATTTATATTACATAAAGATTCTGATGGGAGTTGTAAACTTCGTTATTTTATTATTTTTATCGACAGTATTTATTGTGACATTGAATAAGGTCAATCATGATTTTGGCGCTAGAAATTTTCTGGAGAATATCACATACCTTCCAACCGAACCGATTGGATCAACAATCCTTGTGTTCATTGCATTTTTCCTGTTACTTTATATTATAGAGGTCAGGAAAAAGCAAAGGAATAAACAAAAGATATCCATCGTGTTGTATGCGGCAGAGATTTTATTGTGTCTGATCATCATTAAATTTTTATATGCAAATTATAATGGAGTGATTCTTCTTGTGATCGCAGACATTGTAACAGATATCAAAGACAAACATACAAGAACGATTTTCCTTGTCATCATGGGAATGATCTATCTGTTTTCTGATTATGATATCATTTCGATGTTTGTAAATATGATATCTTTCCAGCAGTTTTTGAATGTGTATCCATCGAAGGTCAGTATGATGATTCAGGGAACAAGAAATGTGCTGGTCGCAGTGAATGTCATTGCATTTATTTCATATATGATCATTTTGATGAGAAACCAGATGAAGGAAAATGCAAGAATCGCCTTATTAAATATCCAGTTACAGACAGCCAATATACGACTTAAGGAAATGAATGAACAGTTGCAGGATTATGCACAGATGACAGAGAAGATGGCGGAGACAAGAGAGAGAAATAGGATCGCAAGAGAGATTCACGATACACTTGGGCATACGATGACAGGATTATCGGCGGGAATCGACGCTTGTATCGCAATGATTGATTTTTCAGTAGATGCAACGAAAGAACAGCTCAATAAGATATCACTGGTTGCCAGACAAGGAATCAAGGATATCCGAAGATCCGTGAATAAATTAAGACCAGATGCGTTAGAACACAGCGGATTACAGGAAGCTTTAGAGAAAATGATAGAAGAAACCATGCAGGTTTCCGATGTGAAGATCAACTATGACTGTCAGGTGGAAGTGCTCAAATTTAATCAAGATGAAGAAGACATGATCTACCGTGTGGTACAGGAAAGCATCACGAATGCGATCCGGCATGGAAAAGCAAAGAAAATTAATGTAACATTATGGAAAGAGGATAAGTGGTTAAATCTTGTTATCAAAGATAATGGAATTGGATGCCAAGAGATTCATACGGGATTTGGTCTGATCCATATTGAAGAGAGAATTAAAATGTTAAAAGGAACTGTAGAATACGATGGAAGTGACGGATTTACAGTCACAGCCAGAATACCGATCAGATGGGGTGAAAAACTATGATTAAAGTGATGATTGCAGACGATCAGGAATTGATCAGACAGAGTTTACAGATTGTTCTTGAGATGAAAGAAGGTATTGAGGTAATCGCAACAGCCAAAGACGGGCGTGAAGTCATTCAGGAAGTAAGAAAAGATAAACCAGATGTTATCTTAATGGATGTGCGTATGCCGGAGATGGATGGAGTACAATGTACACAGATCATTAAAAGCCAGTATCCAGAGATCAAGATCATCATATTGACAACATTTGATGATGATGAATTTGTATACAATGCGTTAAAACATGGAGCAAGCGGTTATCTTCTTAAAGGTATTTCCATGGATGAACTGGAAAAGGCGATCAAAACAGTTTACAGCGGTGGTGCTATGATCAATCCAGCAGTAGCAACGAAAGTGGTGGATTTCTTTTCAGAAATGGCGCAGAGCAATTATGATACAACGATTCATGCAGAAAACGTGGAAGATATCACAGATGCAGAATGGGATATCATTAAATTAGTTGGAAGAGGAATGTCCAATAAGGAGATAGCGTCAGAATTAAGCCTTTCTGAAGGAACAGTAAGAAATTATCTAAGCACGATCTTAAGTAAACTCGATTTAAGAGACCGGACACAGCTTGCCATCTGGGAAGTTCAGTCTGGCTCCGCAAAATACGGGAGAAGATAGATGAGACAGAAACTAGAAAAATGGTGGAAACGCATCATCATTGCAGGACTTGTCATAAGTATTGTTTCCGTTGGATTTGTAGTTTATCCAAAGCAAAAACAGATTGTTCTGACATTTGGAATGTTCGCAGGAAACCAATGGAATGTACCAGATGATGACTGCTATAAGATGATCGATCAGGCAATCAAAGAATTTGAAGAAGAATATCCGAATGTAAAGATTAAATATCAAAGCGGAATCTTAAAAGATGATTATTCAGAATGGGTTTCAGAAAATGCACTAAAAGGAGACTTGCCAGATATTTTTATGGTACTTCCAGAAGATTTCAGTACATTTTCATCTGTGGGAGTTTTGAAGAATCTGGATTCATATATCAGGGATGATTCTTCTTTTGATAAGACAAGTTATTATAAAGCAAGTTATGATGCAGGCGCATATAAACAACATCAGTATGCACTTCCATATGAGAGTGTACCGACATTGATGTTAGTAAATAAAACATTATTGCAGAAAGAGCATATTAAGATGCCAGATAATAACTGGACATGGGATGATTTTTATAAGATCTGCAAAAAGGTTACAAAAGACACGAACGGAGACGGCCGTCTGGATCAGTTCGGAGTGTATGATTATCAATGGGATGATGCAACGCTGAGCAATGGTGGAAAGATTTTTAACGCGAGTGGAACAAAATGCAATTTATCATCGAAAGCGATGGAGAATGCGGTATTATTTACAAAAAAAATTCAGAAGATTTCATCATTTACCAATCTGACATCGGATGATTTTGATTCAGGGAATATTGCATTCCGCCCAATGACATTTTCAGAATTCAGAACATATAAGCCATATCCATGGAAGATCAATAAATATTTTGATTTTAAATGGGACTGTATCAGACTGCCTTCTGGACCAGATGGTGCCAATAAGACAAGAGTTGACAATCTGTTGATGGGAATCAGCAATCAGACAAAGAATAGTGAGATGGCATGGAAATTTTTAAAGAAATTATGCTATGAGACTAAAACACAGCAAAATATATTTAAATATCGACAGGGAATCTCTCCGTTAAAATCTGTGACAAGATCAAGGCAGGCACAACAGATGCTGGAAAAAAGTATCGGAGAGGATATGAGTGCAAAGATGAACTTATTAGATGAGCTGATGGAAAATGCCATGGAGATTCCGAAATTCAGAAAATATAATGAAGCATACCAGCAGATCGACAGTGAAATGACGAGAATTCTTACGGATGAAGAACAGTTTGATTCGAATATTTTAAAGTTAAAACAGGAGATTGATAAGCTTCTTAATCAGTAACAAAACATGAATATGACATTTGTCACATGAAAAAGGACATTTGTAAATTGAAAGTAATGACAATTTGCAGATGTTCTTTTTTTGCGTAATTGCTAGAATAAACTTGTAAATAAGAGATAGGAAAAAAGAAAGGAGAAGAGGATGAAATACGTAGTATTAGTCAGCCACGGAACATTTGCACCAGGACTTCACAGTGTACTTAAGATGTTAGCTGGTGGAGAAAGAGAAGACGTGATCAGCGTCGGATTAGAGGACGGAATGAGTGCTGATGAATTCGCAGAGAAATTCAGCAATGCGATCAGCAAGATCACAGTAGACGATGAGATCATTCTTCTTGGTGACATTGTGGGTGGATCACCTCTTACAAATGCAATTGAACAGGTATCAAACAAAGGACTGATCGGTCAGACAGTGATCTTTGGTGGAATGAACTTGGCAATGGCATTGACAGCAACATTAATGAAAGACGGCGTAGACACAGACATGCTAAAAGATAGCTTGATCAATGAGGCAAAAGACGCAGTGAAAGAATTTGTTATGACACCAGTAAATGATGATGACGAAGATGATATTTAAATTTTAAGGAGGAAAAAAATATGTCAGTTTCATTTTTAAGAATTGATGACCGTATGATCCATGGTCAGACAGTAACACGTTGGTCACTAGAGTATCCATGCGATGGGCTGATCGCAGTGAACGACAAAGCAGCAACAACAGATGCACTTAAGATGGCATACAAGAGTGCCAGCACAAAGAAAACATTTGTTTGGACATATGAAGCATGGAAAAAGAAAAACCAGAAAGTATTAGACAGCAAAGACAATTACTTCCTGATCACAAAAGATCCAATCCAGATGAAGAAGATCTTAGTGGATGATGGATTTGTTCCAAGTGATGTAAAGAAAGTAATCGTAGGACCATGTAATGACAGACCAGGAGCTGTCAAACTTGGTAATAACCAATCTATTACACAGGAAGAAGCAGAAGCTTTAGAAGCAATCAGCAAAGCTGGTTATGAAATCGAATTTGCACTGATCAAAGAAGCGTCCATCGGAACATGGGACAAATTCAGAGGTCAGTTTGGATTTAACTAAAAAACCAATAGAGAGGAGAAACTATTATGACAATTAGTTGGTTACAAGCAATCATTTTAGGTATTTTTGCCTGCTTATCCAGTATGCCTGGTATGGGAGGTACAACCATTGGTAACTACACATTAGGAAGACCATTAGTTGCAGGTCTTGTCTGTGGTATCGTACTTGGAGATGTACAGGCAGGTGTTTTAGTCGGTGCAGCAATGCAGGTTGTATATATCGCATTAGTTACACCAGGAGGAACAGTGTCAGCAGACGTTCGTGCCGTATCTTATATCGGTATTCCACTGGCAATGTTAGCATTAAATTCTTACGGATTAGATCCTGCATCTGCAAAAGGTATCTCATTAGCAACATCTTTTGGAGCAATGGTAGGAACAATCGGTACAGTATTATTCTATGGAACAGCAACAATCAACCTTGTATGGCAGCACATTGGATGGAAAGCCGTTGAAAAAGGTGATTTCAAGAAACTTTACACAGTAGACATGGTTCTTCCATGGATTTCTCATATCATCTGCAGTTTCTTACCAGCAGTTGTAATGTGTAAATTAGGAGTTCCTGTAGTAGAAACAATCAAAACAACATTACCAATGGACGGAATTGCAATGAAAACACTGTTTACAGTAGGTAGCTTACTTCCTTGCGTAGGTATCGCAATCTTATTAAAACAGGTAGTAACAAAAGCAGTTGATTTTGTACCATTCTTCTTCGGATTTACATTAGCAGCAAGTATGGGATTAAACCTTGTATCAGTAACAGTTGTAGCAGCAATGTTTGCAATTCTTTACTACAACATTAAAATGGTAGGAATCAGAGCAAAAGAAGCAGCTTTAGCTTCCGGCGGTTCCTTTGATGATGATGACGAGGAGGATATTTAATATGGCAGAGAAAAAACTATCTAAAAAAGCGTTAAATAAATCATTCCGTAACTGGGCTTATGGAAACTTAACATGTTTCTCTCAGGAACATATGCAGACATTTGGTTATCTGTGTGCAATGCTTCCATTGATTGAAGAATTATATGACACAAAAGAAGAACAGAAAGAAGCAATGAATACATACACAGCTTTCTTCAACACAGAACCACAGGTTGGATCTATTATCGTAGGTATCACAGCTGGTCTGGAAGAAGCAAAAGCAAATGGAAATGAAGACATCGATGCAGAAGCGATCAATGGTATCCGTGCTGGTCTTATGGGACCTTTAGCAGGTATTGGTGATTCCTTAGTTGTAGGTACATTAATTCCTATCTTACTTGGTATCGCACTGGGATTATCAACAGGCGGATCTGTTGTAGGACCTATCTTCTATATCGTAGCATGGAATCTGATCATGGCATTTGGAATGAAGTTCTTATACTTCAAAGGATATGAACTTGGTGGAAAAGCCGTAGATATTCTGGTTGGTGAGCAAGCAACCGCAATCCGTGAAGCAGTCGTTATGTTAGGAACAATGGTTGTTGGATCTGTAGCAGCAACATGGGTATCCGTTAAAACATCTTTCCATCTTGTAAACAGCGCAGGAAAAGAATTCTTAAATCTTCAGAATCAGTTAGATTCCGTATATCCAGGATTCTTAACAGCAGCGTTCGTGATCATCTGCTGGTGGTTAATGTCAAAGAAAAAAATCTCTCCAGTTGTTACAATGTTAATCTTAGTAGTTGTAGCATTCGTCGGAGTTATGATCGGATTCTTTAACCCAGGATTAAAATACTAAGAAAAGGAGTACGTTATGACAACACAAACAAAAACACAGCAATTAAAAGAAATTGAATTTCAAACAAAAATGCTGAATAATCTAAAAAAATGGATTCGCAATCTTATTATTATATCTTCGATTGGAATAGTGCTTGCGTACTGGGGACTTGCAGTTCAAAGTAAAATGCCATTTACAATATTAGGTGTAGTCGGGATTATTATTACAGTAGTTAGTGTCATACTTTGTGTTGTTATAGGTCTTGGAATGAAGCGGGGAAAAGAAAACGTAGATAAGATTATACAATTAGTTAAAGCACAAGTATAAGAACTTATTGTTTTTTGAGTGAAAAGGACGATTATAGTTTGATCGTCCTTTTTTGTTATAAAAGAAAGGGAAAATTATGAAGAAAGTAAGTCCAAGATTATTAGCATTAATGATGGCAGGAGCTGTCACCGTTACTTCCATAACACCAGTAACAGGATATCAAACGGTTACTGTAAATGCGGCAACAGATGGACAGGAGAAAGAGGCAGCACAGCAGTTCAAAACGAATTTAACAGATTTTGAATTTAAGAGTGGTGATTGGAATGTAACACAAGATGGTTTGTATAGCAATGCAGTTGATAAAGGAGACTGTTTTGCATTTAGCAAAACAACAGCTAAGAATTTCGTATATTCTACAGATGTAACATTTAAGAAAAATCAAGGTGCGGCTGCATTAATATTCCGTTCCAATAATAATCTGGATAATAAAGAATGTTATGCGGTAAATATTGATGGATATTCGCACAAATGCAAATTTTGGCGATGGCAGGAAAATAGTGATTATCAATTAATTGATGAAAAAGAAGTAAAAGCAACGGATGATGAGAAATATACTTTAAAAGTAGTGGCTTACGATTCATGGATTTCTTATTATGTAAATGATGTTCTAATAGCAAGTACAGGTGATTATACACTTCAAAAGGATGATAAAGGACAGAGTACTGTTTTGACAGAAGGTTCTCTTGGACTTTTAAATTGGAACGGAGAAGTGACATTCCAAAATACTTATTATACAGAATTAAATGACCAAAACACACCAGAGTTAAAAAATATTTCAGTATCTTCCTCAACTGGAGATGTAGAGAAAGCAGCACAATTTACATCAACAGAACCAATTATGATTCAGTATGTAAAGAATAATGCAGAAACAGTAGATTTGAATATTGAAAAGAAAAATGAAAATGCGGATATACAGGTTGAGTATGACGGAAAAACATATGAGAATGGAAAGAATATTCCAGTTAAAGTTGGAAAGAATTACATTACAGTAAAAAGTACTGTTCAGGGAGATAATGGACAGACAGCGACTTTAACATATCGTGTGAATGTACATCGTCGTTCAACAGATAAAACTTATTATAATGAAGCATACAGAAATCAGTATCATTACTCTGTAAAAGATGGATGGGGAAATGATTTAAATGGACTGGTTAAGTATAAAGGAACATATCACATGTTTTATCAGTTCTACGATGATACACAATGGGGACCAATGCATTGGGCACATGCGACAAGTAAAGATTTGATCCATTGGGAAGAACAGCCAGTTTCATTATATCCAGATGCAAATGGAGCCATGTTCTCAGGATGTATTGTGGCGGATGAAAAGAATACATCAGGACTTTTTGGAGACGGCAGTGAAGGTGGATTAGTTGCATTGATCACAGCAGATGGAAATGGACAGCGTATTAAAGTTGCCTATAGTACAGATGAAGGAAAAACTTGGAAAAAAACAAATAAGATTGCAGCAGACTGGTCAAAAGATCCATTAAACAATAGAGATTTCCGAGATCCTAAAGTTTTCAGATGGGAAAATAAATGGTTTATGGTAATTGCAGGCGGACCACTTCGTATATATTCATCAGATAATCTAACAGATTGGAAATGTGAATCTACATATGCAGATCTTCATACAGAATGCCCAGATCTTTATCCAATTAAAACAAACGATGGTGTGAAATGGGTACTTTCCCGTGGTGGAAGATATTATAAAGTTGGTGATTTTAAACAAGTTGATGGAAACTGGAAATTTGTTGCAGATGAAGATTACAAAGACAGTGATGGTGTTATGAACTTTGGTAAAGATTCCTATGCAGCAATGACATATTATGTACAAGACTTCGGAACACAGGAAAACCCAACAATTCCAGAGATCATCGAAGGAAATTGGATGAATACATGGGATGATTATTGTAACAAAGTTGCAGATACTGTAGGACAGAACTTTAATGGAACTTATAATCTGAATCTTAAAGTAGGACTGAAACAGGAAAATGGAAAATATGTATTAACCCAGACACCAATTAGTGCATATGAAAGTTTAAGGGATACAGAAAACAAGATTTCTTATAAAGATGTTACAATTTCAGAAGATAATAATTTATTAAAGGATTTTGCAAAAGATACTTATGAAATTGTTGCAAAATTTACACCATCAGAGAAAACAAAGAAAGTTGGATTCAGACTGAGAAAGAATCAAAATGATACAGAATACACAGATGTAATTTATGATTTACAAAATGAAAAGCTTTCTATAGACAGAAGTAAATCAGGAAAGATCATCAGTCAGGAATTCAAAAAAATAAATGAGCAGACAAATGTGAAGAAGAACGAAGATGGTTCTGTAGAATTACATATTTATGTAGACAAAGCAAGTGTAGAAATATTTAGTAATGACTATACAGCAGCAGGAGCAAACCAGATATTCCCAACACCTACAAGCTTAGGAGCATCTGTTATTGTAGAAGGAGATCCTGTGAAAGCAGATATTGATATTTATCCAATGAAATCAATCTGGACAGATAAGGAAGAAGTGACAGATGCAGAATCAGTTGGATCTATGCAGAATGAGAGCCAGTCATTATATGTTGGTGATAATGTAGAACTAAGTACATATGTACTTCCAACTTCTGTAGATCAGACAGTAACATGGGATGTTACAGAAGGAAAAGATGTTGTAAGTATCAAAGAATCAAATGGAAAAGCGGTTGTAACAGCATTAAAATCAGGAAAAGCAACAGTTACTGCGGCAAGTAAATTAGATCCATCAAAGAAAAAGATATTTACAATTAATGTAAAAGAAAATAATTTTAAAACAAACATTAAGAAATTTGTAAATATAAGTGGTAATTGGGCAATTGATGGAGAAGTTTTATCAGATTCTAATCAGTCTGCAAATGACTTTTATATGTCTGAAGATGCAATAGTTAATGAAAAATCAACAATAGAAACAGACATAGCATTTACAAATGGATTGGTAAATTTAATTTTTGCATCATCATCAACAGATCCTAATGGAGCATATTGTATCCAATTTGCACCAGACAGCAAGAATGTGAGACTATTTAGAATGTATAAAGATGGGGATATCGCATTAGGAGAGATGCCATCTAGCATCAATGATGGAGAATATCATCATGTGAAGATTGAAAAAGAAGCAGATGCAGTGAAAGTATATGTAGATGACAAAGAATGTCTGAATTATATTTTTGATGCAGATAAAGAGTCAGATAAAGAATTCTTCAATATCAAAACTGGACATATGGGACTTGGTTTATGGGATGGTGCAGTAAGTTTCAAGAATTTATATGTAGATAAAAAAGAAGAACCAACAAAGCCGACAGAACCAACAAAACCAACAGAAACACCAAAAACAATTTCAGTAACATTAAAAGGTAATGGTGGAAAAACTGTTACAACAATAAATAAAACAAAAGCTGGAACTAAATTACCTGGATGGAACAAAACAAAATATAAATCTGCTGGTAAGAAAGGTTATGTATTTGCAGGATGGACTTATAAAGGAAAAGTTGTTAACAAAGTACCTGCTTCAGATAAAAACATAGTGTTAACAGCAAAATTTGTGAAGCTTAAAGTGGAAACAGCAAAATTGTCATCTTTGAAAGGAAAATCTGGAAAAGGAACAGGATTTGTAGCAAAATCTATCAAATACACAAATAAATATGGAGAAAAGCGAGGATTTAGATTCCGCTATTCTACAAATAAAAAGATGAAAGCTGCAAAATATAAAACAACAGGATTAGCTAAAAATACATATACCAAAACAGGACTGAAAAAAGGTAAGAAGTATTACGTACAGGTTCGCTATTACTATTATGATTCTACAAACAAGAAGGTATATGGAACATATTCAAAAGTTAAATCAGTAAAAGCATATTAGCAATAATTAAAAAGAAGGGTTTTCAAAGTTGTGTAAGCTTTTGAAAATCCTTCTTTTGGTATTGCAAAATGGATAAGGAGGAGGTTCTTTTAATTCTCAATATTAATTGGAACACCGACCATATTAGCAATCTCAGATACTTTGTCAATAAATTCATCAGAACATACAGTTCCAGGTGCGATTGGATATTCCATCCCTAAGCTGTAATATTTTCCTTCACCAAGCGTATGGTATCTTAAAACATCAACGCGTTTCACGGCAGGACCTAATGATTTTATAAATTCGAAACGTTTTTTGATATCATCAAGATCATCGTTCCAGTCTGGTACCAGAACCATTCGGATCCACATTGGTTTGGAGATATCTGCAATCTTTTGTGCATTTTCAAGGATCAGCTGGTTGCTGACACCGGTACATTTTTGGTGAATCTGTTCGTCGATGGCTTTGATGTCGTACAGGACAAGATCGATTTCTTCTAACAAATGGGATAAAATGTCCCATTTAAGTAGTCCTGCGGTATCTAAAGTTACAGGAACACCTTCCTTGCGAAGGAGTTTGGCTGTTTCATAGACAAAATCAGCCTGAAGTCCGGCTTCTCCACCTGAGAAGGTCACGCCGCCGCCGGAAACTGTGTAAAATTCTTTGTCACGCAGTAACTTTTGGGCAAGGTCAGCAGATGTGATCCTGGTTCCTACTTTTTCATATGCAGATTTTGGACAGATGTCTTCACATTGCCTTAGAGTGTCCATATCTATACTGGCACGATCGATCACGCATCCATCTTCTGCCATGGATATTTCACCATGGCAGTGTTTGATGCAGGAACCGCAACGGATACAGCGTTGTTTAAAATACATGTATTTTTCACCGGGGAGCATCAGCTCTGGATTTGCGCACCATGCGCAGCGCAGATTACATCCGATACAGAAGACAGTCGTGCGGATTCCGGGACCATCTTTCGTAGAATAAGATTGTAAGGTGGAGATAAAACCTTCCTTCATTTTGATCAGCTCCATTCATTTTCAGTACGTGCAATGATCGCTTCCTGAGCTTCCGGCATCAGTGATACAAACTGGGCACAATAACCGGCAACACGAACGATCAGATCACGGTAATTGTCAGGATCTTTTTGTGCTTTTCTAAGTGTCTCTGTGGATAGGACATTAAACTGGTTATGGTAAATGCCTTTTAACACACTAGCCTGTAAGAAAGCAACAAATTTCATTAAGTTTTCTTCCCCAGCAAGTGCTCCGGAAGCAAAACGCATATTTAACAGCTGTCCGGCAGCAACCTGATCATTTGGAAGTTTGGATACAGAGTTGATAACAGCAGTCGGTCCGTGAGTATCGGTTCCCTGTGTTGGAGAACATCCTTCATTTAAAGGAGTTCCGGCATAACGTCCGTCTGGGGTTGCATTGACATCAAAACCATTTGGTACATAAGATGTAATATTACTTGTAGACATTGTATAGCAGGAAACTTCAGGACCTTTTCCAGTTCTCTCTGTATGGTAATCTGGCAGTAATTTTAAATAAGAATGGAAGACATCAGCGACGATTTCATCAACATAGTCTTCATCGTTTCCGAATTTTGGAACGTTCATGACCATCTTGTGGATGCGCATACCTTCTTCACCTGCCCAGTCAGAAGCCATGGCTTTCATTAATTCATCCATGCTTAAAGTTTTGTCTTCAAATACTAATTTTTTCACAACAGCGAGACTGTTACCAACGATACATGGACCAATGTTGGACTGGGAGATGACATCATATTTACATCCACCCTCTTTTAAAGTCTTGCCAAGTGCCATGCAGTTATCGATAAAGCAGGAAGCAAATGGATCTGCATCGTAAGTTACAAGCGCACGGTCACAGATCGCATCGGATTCAACCGCAAGATCAGAATAATATTTTAAGGCTTTTTCCCATGCAGCCCATACTTCATCGTAAGAAGCATACTCTTTGTCACCAAGGTCGATCAGTTTGATATCTGTTTTTGGATCATTTCCATGATTTAAGACGATCTCAAGAACTTTTCCCCAGTTGACATAAGTCATACCAGTTGCACGATGTCCATACATACCAGGGACACCAGTTTCCACACAGCCGATCGGACAATAATCAAGAGCGTCCTCGCGTGGAATTCCAAGATCTACAAGCCCTTTGACTGCAACTTCATCATTAAACATGGAAGGCATACCGCATCCAGTACGGATCAGGCGTGCAGCCAGACGAAGAAGATCGACAGGTGTTGTCTTATTATAACGCATGGAGAAGTTCGGTTCTGCCATAGCAGTCATGTTCATTGCCTCAACACAGAGGTAAGAAAGATCATTGGTTCCATCCGTTCCGTCCTTTTTATAACCACCGACAACAAGGTTGGAATATAAAGGATATCCCTGAGAGAATTTTGTATGTCCATAACCACGGACTTTATTATTAGTACTGTTCATTAAGAACATATGAATGATATATTCCAAAGCTTTTTCTTTGGAAATCTTACCAGAAGCAATATCTTTTTCATAAAGATCATACATATACTGGTCAAAACGTCCATAGCAGAAAGAATGTCCGTTAGATTCGATCATCTGCAGCATATGAACCATGTAGCAGACTTCACATCCTTCCCAGAAAGAACGTGCAGGCTGTTCCATCATGGTAGAAGCCATATCAGACATGGCAAGAAGTTCTTCTTTACGTTTTTCGTTATCAGCAGATTCAGTCATCTTACGTGCAACATCGGCATAACGTTTGAAGAAATAAAGTGCGCCTTCTAAGGAAATTGCAACAGATTCATAAAATACTTTCTGTGAATCACTCATAGAAGGATCAGCCATCTTTTCTCTTGCCTCATCAGCGATAGAACGGAAACCACGTCCAAGGACAAGCTCATGCTTTGGAACGATATGTCCATCTCCGGAACTTGAGATACCGCCAAGATGTAAAACTCCCTGAGTAGAAGCATCACGGATCTCATCGGTAAGGTTGGAAGCAACTTCATCCTGATGTGTATGGCCATGCCAGTAAGGAGCAATTCCGCGAATATCTTTCTTTACCTGTTCAGAACACTGGAAGACATCACCGCTTCGTTTGTCAAAAGCAGTGGCTCCATTGGTTCCATCCAGTTCATCGACGACCCAGTCGATCGAAAATTCAGGAAAGACAGGGGCAGCAAAGTTAGAACTTGCCTGATTTCCGAAGATCAGGCTGTCAGGCTCGATATAAACAGTCATATGAGCCAGTGTATGAGCGAAAGCCTTCGCTTTGCGAAGAATATAAGGTTCACCTTCTGTTTGTTTGAAACTTTCCGTGTATAAGACAGCACGTTCACTACAGATACTTGCAACACGGTTTGACATTTTCTTCTGGAAACGATCAATACGGGAAAGATCGATATCATTTGTTTGTGGGATAAATTCTAAAAAGTTTCTCATGAATATAACTCTCCTTTCAAGGTATTAGTTCTTTCTGGAAGAACCGGAATGTTGATAGTGATCTAAGAACTGTGCACAAGGTTTTAAAAATCTGGAATAAGATTTTTTATTCAATAAGGATAAATTCATTATACCAAGCAATAGTTCATAAATACATAAGATACATAAAAAAACTGTGATGATCGGACGTGCAATTGGAAGAATAAAAACCAGAGCAGCAATAAAACCAACGATGCCAAATATGATCTGGAAAATACTCGCTGCACGATGTGTCCAGTGGGTTGACTGTGATGGATTATTCATAATGATACCTCCATAAATTTAAAATGTACTCGATAAAGAGCATATAGTTGTATAAATTGTTTCTTTCTGAGTACATAGTAACACAAATGTATCATACATTCAATACAATTCATACAAAAAATTGACAAGAAAGAGAAAATTCAGCATACTAAAGACGAAGAAGTGTGATAGAATAAAACTAATAAATTAGCAGAAAGGAAATACCCATGGATTTAGATTATTTTAAAAAGACATTTAAACTTGACTCAACAAGTTCTGAGCCAATGTATAAGCAGATATCAAACTACCTGAAACGAATGATCCAGATGGGCATCTTGAAAGAGGGAGATCAGATGATCCCGGAAGTCACGATCTGTAATGAGCTAAATGTCAGCAGATCAACCGTAAGACTTGCTATGGCAGAGTTACTGGACGAGGGATTGCTTGTAAGATATAGAGGAAAGGGTTCCTATGTTGCGGACAACCGAATGAAACGTCCGATCAACTATTTATATAACTTTACAGAAAGCATGCATGATATTGGAGCACAGGCATCTTCGGTTGTCCTGAATGCAGAAGTATTATCAGAGATACCAGAAGAAGTCAGAGAGAAACTTCAGCTTCCAAAAGAACAGAGAAAAGTATTTTATCTTCACAGAATTCGTTGTGGAAATAAGGAACCGATGCTCGTGGAGCATACATATATCCCATATTATCTATGTAATGGAATCGAAGCGTATGATTTTTCATCCATTTCATTGTACTATATTCTTGATAGTCTTTATGGTTTAGAACCATATCATGCGACAGAGACGATCGAAGCTGTGAATATGACAGAAGATGAACGAAAGATTTTAAGATGTCAGAAAAATATTCCGGCATTCAGGATCAAACGAATCTCACATACCGAGACAGGTTTGATCTATGAGTATACAGAATCAACCAGCCGTTCCGATCGAAATGTCTTTCAATTAGAATTATATAAAAATCAGACAGCGGGAAAAAATCCAGTAAATATCCAGCGCAATTTTCGCCGGGACTAATATAGAAGAAAAATTCAGAGACAGGATTGTATGAATACAAAAAATCATACGAATCCTGTCTTTTTTTTGCATACTAAATATATAAAATGCACAAAAAACTCTTGACAAGAGTCATTACTCGTGTATATAATTCAACACATAAAAGAAATGTATCATACATTTGATACATATGACAGGGCCCGGTCATATGTATGGTATCAAAGTGAATTTATACATGATGAGAAGGAGGAACAAGATGAAGTATTTACTCATGGTTGGACATGGACAATTTCCACCAGGATTGCATAATGCATTGACAATGTTTGCTTCCGACACACCAGACCTTTTGTACTGCAATCTGGAAAATGGTATGGACACCGATAAATACGTTGAGAATCTCAAGAAGAAATTAGAAGTGATCGATCCACAAAAGGATGAGATCATTATTCTTTCAGATCTGCCAGGAGGTTCTCCATTGACGAATGCGATTGCTGTTTTAGGGGATATGGGAATATTAGAACATTGTGTGATCTACACAGGAATGAACCTTCCATTAGCGATCAACGTAGTTATGACAAAAGATTCGACAACACTGGATAAACTTGATGAACTTGTTTTAGCCGATACACAGGCAAAACGCTTTGTATTAGAAACAGACGAAGACGACGAAATCTGATCAAAGGATCAGGAAGGAGAATATATATGGCAATTTCATTTATTCGAATCGATGACAGAATCATTCACGGACAGACTGTTACACGCTGGGCAAATGAATATCCTTGCACAGGGCTGATCGGTGTCAATGATGCTGCAGCAGGAAATAAACTTTTAGTATCCGCATTTAAAGGTGCAAGTTCAAAGAAAACATTCGTGTGGAACAAAGAACATTTTAAGAAAAACGCAGATAAAGTATTAGCAAGTAAAGACCAGTACTTCCTAATCACAAAGAACTCTGTGGATATGGCGGAATTATTAGTAGATTTTAAATTTGCTACACCGATTAAAAAAGTTATCGTAGGGCCATGCCCAGACCGTCCAGGAGCAGTGAAACTTGGAAATAACCAGTCCATCACACAGGATGAAGCAGAAGCTTTTGAAAGAATGTATCAGGCTGGATTTGAGATTGAATTTGCACTGGTAAAAGAGGTATCTATCGGAACATGGGAAAAATTCAGAGGTAAATTTGGATTCTAAAGATAACCGATCACGAAAGGAGAGAGAAAATGAGCGTTTCAATTTGGCAAGCTACATTATTTGGAATTTTCGCCTGCCTGGCATCTTTGCCTGGTATGGGTGGAACTGTTGTTGGAAACTATACATTAGGTCGTCCATTAGTTGGAGGTCTGATCTGCGGACTGATCATGGGTGATGTTGCAACCGGAATCATCGCCGGAGCAGCAATCCAGATCGTATATATCGCACTGATCACACCAGGTGGAGCAGTTGCGGCGGATGTAAGAGCGATTTCTTACATTGGGGTACCGCTGTCAATCATTGCGATCACAAACATGGGACTTACAGGAGCCAAAGCTACATCTATGGCAACAGCTCTTGGGTCAACAGTAGGAACTCTTGGTACAGTTTTAATGTACGGAACAGCAACGATGAACCTGATCTGGCAGGCATATGGATGGAAGTGTCTGGAATCAGGAAAATTAAAGAAATTATATGCAGTTGATATGGGACTTCCATGGATCTCACATATTATTTGTTCCTTCATTCCGACATTTATTATTACATATTTAGGATCAGACATGATCAAAGTTATCCAGACGTACCTTCCAATGGATGGAGACAATATGTAATGACCCCCAAGTTTGTAGCATCGTGGATTTACCTGTATACT
>ERZ836829.109-NODE-109-length-133978-cov-139.284522_pt1 | contig 133978 bp, 110 predicted proteins | sample MGYA00519574_ERZ836829 | MGnify/ENA primary metagenome ERZ836829 (study PRJEB31850, sample SAMEA3708808) | human gut metagenome | biome: human gut; feature: human-associated habitat; material: faeces | place: China | collected 2014 ...
TCTATGATGCAACCTTGGAGGGGCTGCGCGAAAAGGAAGAGAAGATCCAGCACGATTTGGCAGAGGGCATCCGCATCCCGGAGTGCAGCCTGACCCTGAATGACCTGTTTGAACTGTGGCGTAAGAACAAGGTGGGCTTGAAAGAGCATACTTTCGCCAACTACGTTTATATGTACAAGCGGTTCGTCCGGGATGAAATCGGCATGATGAAGCTCAAGGACATTCGCAAGTCGGATATCCGCAGCTACTACAATGGCATCGTCCGCAATGGCAAGATGGCGTTGAACACGCTGGAAACCATCCAGAATGTTCTTCATCAGGTCTTTGCGGTGGCGGTGGACGATGAGTACATCCGTGTGAATCCCACGGATGGTGTCCTGACGGCCATTAAAGCCGCCCACCAGTACGAAACGCCCAAACGACACGCTCTGACCCTGCCCCAGCAGCAGGCGTTTCTGAATTTCATCAAGAAAACGCCGAAGTTCCAGCACTGGCTCCCGATGTTCACCTTCATGCTGGGTACCGGATGCCGCATCTCGGAAACGGTTGGCCTGTGCTGGGGTGACATCGACTTCGAGAGTGGGTTTATCACCATCCAGCACAATCTGGTGTACCATGACCACGAGGTCGGTGGCTGCTATTTCACTATGTCCACCCCCAAGACTGCCGCAGGCAAGCGGGCAATTCCGATCTTGCCCGAAGTGCGGAAGGCACTGGAACAGGAACGCGCCAACCAGCAGGAGCTGGAACTGGTATGCGAATACGAAATCGACGGAATCTCAGACTTCGTATTCCTGAACCGTTTCGGCCAGCCGCAGAACCCGCAGACGGTCAACCGCGCCATCAAGCGCATCAGCGTGGCATACAACGAAGCCGAGCTGGAAAAGGCCGAAAAGGAAAAGCGAGAACCGCAGTTGCTGCCGCCCTTCTCCTGCCATAATCTCCGGCACACGTTCTGCACCCGGCTGTGTGAGAATGAGACCAACCTGAAGATCATTCAGGACATCATGGGACACAAGGACATCAGCACTACGATGGAGATTTACGCAGAAGCCACCAAGGAAGCCAAAGCCCATTCCTTTGCAAATCTGAACGGTAAACTGGGCATTTCGGTCTGAAATCTACTACACCAACCACTACACCACTTTTACACCAAATTGCCGGTAAGTTGTGGAGAGTTGCGTAGGGTGACGTACGGGAGCAGGAAAAAGGAAGCCGCATGGATAGGCTTATAACGGAAAATAAAGCCATTTGTGAGCCTTCCTTGACCTGTCCCCACGATGAAGCCGATTGAGCAGTAAATTTCCAATTTGCAATTAGAAAAGCCTGAAACTTCTTGATGTACCGAGAAGTTTCAGGCTTTTTCTTTTAACGGATTTCCAGCGGAAACTACGCCATACGCCAATTTTACGCCAAACGATGTAGGATTTTGTGCAGAGCAAAAAGAGCGTTGTTCCAGTTTGGCAGTAGAAACGGCTGTGTAGTAGGCGGGTGTAAGTACTGCAATAGAAACACCTTTTTCGTTCATACCATCAAGGCAAATGAAAGGAGAGGTCAAGGTGGCAAGTTTTTTCTTCATGCTTTCATCAGGTGTATTGGCAGAAATATTATCAAGTGCCGCGAAGGCTACAGATTTGTAACCATTTGGGGGAGTACAGTACACAAGCATGGCAGAAGTGTCCAGCTTAAAATCATAATTTCGGCCCATATGAACCTGATTCTGGTTATCTGTCATTGTAAACGCAGTGCATTTCAGAGATCCCGAAGTCCGGAAAATGTTGAAATATCTGGTAAACCATATCAGAAAGAGATAAAGACCCCTTTGTACTTCTCTTTTCTGCATCAAAAAGCGCCCCGGCTCCCTCACTGCACGAGGGAGCCGGGGCGCTTTCTTGCGCGATACGGTCTTTCTTACTTCCGTGCTATCATCTCGGTATAGGCCAGCACCAGCGGGCCGACGCCCTTTGCATCGTTGCAGACCACCGGCTCACTGAAGTAGTAAGCCAGCGAGCCGTCGCGGTGGTCCTTGCCGCCGAGGCCGGCCACGAGGCAGATGCCATCCAGCTGCAGGCTGCCGTCCGGGTTCTTGCTCAGATACTTGTCACAGGTGCCGTAGAAGGCTTTCTCGGCCCATGCGGCCATCCGCTTGGGCAGGTAGCCGAGACGCACGCCCTTGAGCACGGCGTAGGCGAAGAGGGCCGTGCCGCTTGTCTCGAGGTAGTTGCCCTCGACGCCGGGGTGGTCCATCACCTGCCAGAACATGCCGGTCTCCTCGTCCTGGAACTTGTGGACGTCCTCAATGGTCTGCTTGAACATCGCCATGATGCCGCGGTACTCGTTGTAGAGCTGCTCATCCATCCGCTCCAGCACGTCCACCATCGCCACCATGAACCAGCCCATGGCCCGCAGCCAGAAGTTGGGGCTGCAGCCGGTGACGGGGTCGGCCCAGTACATCTGGCGGCTCTCGTCGTAGCCGTGGTAGTACAGACCGGTCTTCTCATCCCGCATGTGTTTCTGGATGTTCATGAACTGCTTGTAGCTGTCGATGCAGCCCTGCATCTTGTTGTAACGGGTCTCGTACTCCATATAGAAGGGCTGGGCCATGTAGGTGCCGTCCAGCCAGACCTGCCACGGATAAATGTCCTTGTGCCAGAAGTTGCCCTCCTTGGTGCGGGGCTGGGTGAGCAGCTGGCTGCGGATGGTGTCGATGGCCTTGCGGTACTTCTCGTCGCCGAAGATGTCGTAGAGGATGAACAGGTTCTTGCCCTGATTCACGTTGTCGAGGTTGTACTCCTTCGGGTCGTAGGTCTTGATGGAGCCGTCTTCCTGCACGAACCAGTCGATGAATTCCTTGGAAAATTTCAGATACTTTTCGTCGCCGGTAGTCTTATACAGGCTCAGGCAGGCGGTGATCATGCAGCCGTCGATGTAGTTCCACTTGTTGGGCTTGCCGCTGCGGACCTTCTCGATGTTCCACATGGGTGCCTCGGCGCTGGAATTGGCGATGAGGTAGTCCACATAATCGCCCAGCATGGACAAAATCTCTTCATGAGTCATGGCTTAGTCCTCCTCAAAATGGCCGACGTTGGCAAAGCGCAGGCGCTCGCCCTCGTAGCCCTCGATCTTGACGTTGTGCAGCTCGATGTTCTTGACGTTCTCGGCGTAGATGGCCAGCTTCTTGACCAGCGGGCGGTTGTCGGCCATGGCAGCCTGACCCTCCTTTGCGTCGGGGTCGAAGGTGATGGTGACGTTCTTCATGGAGACGCCCTCGATGGGCTGCTCGGGCAGGCCGTCAAAGTAGCAGCCCGCAAACTGTGCGTCGGTGGCCACGATGTCTTCCATGGTCAGGGTGCCGAGCTTCGGGGTGTACTCGTCCACGGGCAGAGCCTCGCGGCACTGGACATAGGGGCCGTGGCCGTCCGGGTCGCAGAAGTAGAACATATTGATGACGAAGGGAGCCTTGACGCCCCGCATCTCTACGTTGCGGAACACCAGACCGTCGATGACGGCGGTGTTGCCGCGGCCGCGGCGGGTCTTGACGCGGAGGCCGCGGTCGGTGTGGTCCATGAGGCACTGGGTGACCACCATGTCCTTGACGCCGCCGCTCATCTCGCTGCCGATGACGATGCCGCCGTGGCCCTTGTCCAGCAGGCAGTTGCGGATGACGGTATGCTCGCAGCTCTTCTTGAGCTTCATGCCGAGGAAGACCTTGCTGGCCTTCATGGCGATGCAGTCGTCACCAACGTGGATGTTCACGCCGATGATGCGGATGTACTCGCAGCTTTCGGGGTCGATGCCGTCGGTGTTGGGGGCGTTGTAGGGGTTGTTGATGTTGAAGTTCAGCAGGTCGAGGTGTTTGACGAAGATGGGGTGGATGGTCCAGGAGTAGCTGTTCTGCACGGTGATGCCGTGGAGGCAGACGTTCTCGCTGTCCACCATCGCCACGGCGCGGGGACGCCATGCGATGCGCTTGACCTTGGGGTCGACCCACCAGTCGCCGTTCTGGGCGTCGCAGTCCAGCGTACCTTCGCCGGTGACGACGACGTCATGCACCTGGGTGATGTTCAGCAGGCCCGCAAAGCTGTTCAGCGGGTTGCCCTCCCAGCCAGTGAGGTAGTATTCGTCCACTTCGTTCTCGCTGGGGATGACGCCGGGCAGGATGGGGTAGTGGGTGCGGTCGTTGTCGCCCAGCAGCACAGCGCCCTTCTCGAGGTAGAGGGTGGTGCAGCTCTTCATGAAGAGGCTGGCGGTGCGGTAGCGGCCAGCGGGGACATATACCGTGCCGCCCCTGGGGCAGGTGGAAAGAGCAGCCTGCAGCCTGCCGGTGTTGTCGGTCTCGCCATCGGCGACGAGGCCGTAGCGGGATGCGTCCACAAAGAAGCTCTCGGCCTCGGTGGTGAAATCCAGTTTCAGGTGCTCACCCTCGGTGTCCACCTCCACGGTGTAGGCGGTGGACGGAGTCAGGGAGAAGAGGGAGAACACGTTGGTGTTGCAGCTTTCGTAAATGGTCTTGCCGTTCAGAGCCACGGCGAAGGGGTGCTCCGGGCGGAAGCACTTGCCGTTTTCCAGCTCGAAGACGGCGCTGCGGGTCATGGAACGGATGAGAGACAGATTCATTTTTACAGCCTCCTGAGTTATTTGCGTAGATTTGCGGCTTGCCCGCAGAGGGCGGGCATGGTACACTGGGGATAAGAATATCAGAGCACTGCCCCGGCGGGGCAGGCATAGCAAGAAGGGGGAAGGGCGGATGCGCGCCGAACGGGAAAAACTCAACGCGAAGATCACGGCGGGAGCGCTCAAGCTGTCCGGCGGGCGGCTCGAGCTGCCTGCCGAGATGTGCCATATCGTTCTGTTTTCAGGCGGCAGCTGCACGGTCCAGTGCGGGGACATGTCGCTCCTGGTCAGCCCCGGCTGCGCATTGCTGCTGGGGCCGGGGGCGTGGGTGGTATCGCAGGCAGGCCACACCCAGCCGGAAATGCTGGGGTGCGAGTTCCCGCTGGCAGTGCTCCACGAGATGAAGAACGCCACCGGCGAAGATTTCCTCCGCCTTTTTGCACCGGGCAGCCAGATGGCCCTTTACGGCAGCGTCCAGTGGGCCAGTCGTCTGCGGACGCTGCTGGAGATGATGCGGGGCGCCATGGGCGAGCCGGAGTATCCCGGCGGGCTGTATCTGGCACTGACGCTCCACTATGTGGAGCAGGAGCACCGGGCGCAGAGCGCCGCCGACGCCCGCCCCCGCAACGAGACGGTGGAGCAGATATGCGCCTACCTTGCGGCAAACTACCAGCAGAAGCTTTCCCTCACCGAGGTGGCAGCGCGGTTCTACATCTCGCCCTACTATCTGAGCCGGCTGTTCCGGCGGGTGACGGGGCAGTCCATCGTGGACTACATCAACGCCCGCCGCATCGAGGCGGCACAGAAGCTTCTGGAAACGACAGAGCTGAGCATCGGCAGCGTGGCCGAGCAGACCGGTTTCGCCTCTGCGGCCCACTTCCGCCGCGTTTTTCGGGAGACGATGGGCGTCGGGCCGCTGCAATATAGAAAAAGTAGGAAATAAACCTCTCCGTCACGCCTGACGGCGTGCCACTGCCCGGGTTGCGGCTCCCAGCATCTGCTTCGGCCCTTGGTTCGGGCCTTGCATCCTGCTGGCCGCGGCCCCAACAGCGACTCCCTGTTTCCGCCGCTGGCGGCGGTCGTCGTTGTTGCTCCTATCGAGGAGAGGCCTTGGCATTTCATAAAGCTTCACCTCTTCGCCAGAGGCTCCCCTCGGTAGGGGAGCTGTCGAGCGATAGCGAGACTGAGAGGTTGATACCTCCGCAAAAAATGCCCCCTGCGTCCTCTCTACGGGAAGAGGCACAGGGGGCATTCATGTTTGTCGGGATTATCCGAACGGCGGGGACTTCAGCTTAGCCCTTGACAGCACCGGCGGAGATACCTTCGACGAACTGATCCTGTGCGCAGAAGAACACGATGAGCTGCGGCAGGATAGAGATCAGGGACAGGGCCAGAATACGGTTCCAGGCAAAGCCCGTATCACCGTCCATGGACAGCTTGACGAACAGGGACATGGGGTACTTTGCAGGGGTCTGGACGTAAAGCAGGGGACCCATGAAGTCGTTGCAGCTCCACATGAACTGGAACAGTGCGCAGGACACCAGAGCGGGCATCAGCATCGGGACGATGACCTTGTACAGGGTCTGGAAGGAGGAGCAGCCGTCGATGGCGGCAGCCTCGTCCAGGTCGCGGGGGACGTTGCGCATGAACTGCACCAGCTGGTAGACGAAGTAGGTCTCAGTTGCGAATGCGCAGTGGACCCAGATGGCCAGATAGAACGGGCTGTTGACCCAGCCGAACTTGGTGTACAGCAGGAACTGAGGCACGTTCAGGACGACCTGAGGCAGGAACAGGGTGGCCAGCATGATGCTGAACAGGATCTTCCGGCCCGGGAAGTCGAAGCGGCCAAAGCCGTAAGCTGCAATGCAGGAGGAGACCACGGTGCAGATGACCTTGGGCAGGACGTAGCTGTAAGTGTTCAGCATGGCCTGCAGGATGTTGATGGAACCGCCGAAGTTGTTCAGCGCGTTCTTATAGCCCTCCAGAGTGGGGTTCTTGATCCACAGGCCGATGCCTGCAAAGATCTCGCTGTTGTCCTTAAAGGTGGCGCTGATCATCCACAGCAGGGGATAGATCATGATGAGGCCCACCAGGATCAGGACGAAGTACTTGAAAAACGTCGCGATGGCGTTAGAAGCTTTCATTCCCATACTGTCACACCTTACCTTTCATCCGAGTAGTAGACCCACTTCTTCTGGCTGGTGAAGGCGATGATCGTCAGGATGCAGACGATGACGAACATGATCCATGCCAGTGCGGAAGCCATGCCCATCTGGTTGGACTTGAATGCGTAGTTGTAGACCAGAATGGAGATGAGGGTGGTGGAACCGCGGGGACCGCCGTTGGTGATGATGAACGGGCCATTGAACTCCTGGAAAGCCTGGCAGATCTGAGTGACCAGGTTGTAGAAGATGATGGGGGTGATCATCGGGACGGTGATGGAGAAGAACTGACGCCACTTGCCTGCGCCGTCGATGGTGGCGGCCTCGTACAGGTCGGCCGGCACACCCTTCAGAGCGGCGAGGAACAGCACCATGGCGGAGCCGAACTGCCAGATACGCAGGAAGCAGATGATCCACAGTGCGTAGCTGGGGTCGCTCAGCCAGGAGGGACCCTGGAAGTGGCCGAAGGTCAGCATACGGATGAGGGTGTTGACCAGACCGTCATCACGGAACACGGCCTTCCACAGCACGGCGATAGCAACAGAGCCGCCGAGGATGGAGGGGATGTAGTAGACGGTGCGGAACACGTTCACGCAGGCGATCTTGAAGTTCAGGATGTAGGCGATGAACAGTGCGAAGACCAGCTTCAGAGGCACAGTGATGAAGCTGTACTTGAAGGTGGTGATGAGCGCCTTGGTGATCTTGGGAGTGGAGAAGGCGTCCACATAGTTCATGATGCCATACTGATGGATGCCGTTGAAGAAGTCCATATCCGTAAAGCTGTAGTACAGAGACTGGCCGAACGGAATGGCCTTGAAGACGACGAAGCCGATGATCCAGGGGATCAGGTAGAACAGGCCCTGCCATTTGTCAAAAAACTTCTGGGCCGGGGTACGCCCGAGAGAGGGCGCTTTGCTTTCTTTCATCCGGGAATCCTCCTTTTATAAGGATATGTCTCGTACGCCGCACAATAGTTTGGACACATTTTTGTCAAAAAAATGTCATCACCGTCTTGCAAAAAAGGGGCATCCGTCCGTAGGTGGAAGGGATGCCCCTTGCAAGACTCCTTTATGCGGGGCGGCCCGTGTCAACACCGCGCGTGTGCGGGCCGCAAAAAGTCCGTGAGGCGGAAATTAGACGGTGTAGCCGACAGACTCCATGCCGTCCAGCAGGGTATCGACCAGGTCAGCGCCGGAAACATTGTCGTAATCCAGAGTGTCGAACACTTCCTGATAGATGCCGGTGCCGGTAGCCTTCAGGTCGTTGGACTCGAACAGGGGGTCGAGCTGGTTGGAAACGAAGGCCATGACCTTGCCGTTTGCCTCAGCGACCAGCTCCTTGATCTTGCCGGCGCTCTGAGCAGCAGCCAGACCAGCCTTGGAGGCGGGGATGCCGCACTCGGAGCCCATGATCTCGGCACCCGCGGTCTCGTTCAGCAGGAAGTTGATGAGGGTAGCTGCCTCTGCGGGATGCTCGCAGGTCTTGGTGATGGCCAGACCCATGGAGACCTTGGAGAAGCCGCCGTTGTAATCGCCGAACTTGATCTCCTCGCCGACGGTGAAACCAGCCTTGTTCTCCTCGTCCAGAGCGTCAGCGTACTTGGTAGCGGAGGAGTCCCACTCGAAGCAGCCGGCCAGCTTGCCGGTGATCCACTCGGTGGACTGGTGAGCGGCGTTGTCGCCGTTGGAGCCGTAGTAAGTGGGCAGGCTCATGATGACGTGGCCCTCGACCAGGCTCTTGATGAAGTCGATGCCCTCAGCGATCTGGTCGGCATCGTAGTTCAGGGTGGAGGTGGAGGGGTCGGCCCAGTCCTTGCCGTACTTGCTCTCGAGGTAGAACACCATCAGGATCATACGGTCGTATGCGCCCAGGTGCAGGGGATAGTAGTCATCGCCCAGCTTCTCCTGGAAGGTCTTGCCGGCAGCCATCAGCTCGTCCAGAGTGGTGGGGAAGGAGATGCCGGCCTTGTCGAAGGTGGTCTTGTTCCAGTAGAAGATACGGCCGGTCATGGAGACAGGCACGCACTGCTGAGCGTTTGCCACGTTGCAGGCAGCCAGCTTGGCCTCATCCCACTGAGTCAGGTCGAGGTACTCGGAGACGCTGTTCAGGTCGATGAAGGTCTGGCCGTTCTTGGAGTAGTTGTACAGCCAGTTCCAGTTGATCTGGCAGACATCCTCAGCGACACCGCCAGCGAACTTGGTGGACATGGTGTCCTCCCAGCCGGACCATGCAGCGAAGGTGGGGTTGACGGTGATGGTGCTGTGCTCAGCAGAGAAAGCCTTGATGGCCTCCTGGTAAGCGTTGTGACGGGACTCGCCGCCCCACCAGCTCATGGTCAGGGTGACGGGGTCAGAAGACAGACCAGCCACGGAAGCTGCGGCGGAAGAAGCAGCGGTGGAAGTGGCGGTAGAACCAGCATTGCTGGAGCCGCCGCAGGCGGCCAGCAGGCCGGCAGCACCCACAGCGCCAGAGACCTTCAGAAAGTCACGACGAGAAATTGCCTTGCTCATTTTCGTTCTCCTCCTATGTAGAAAACATCTTCTTGCACGGACGCCTCTGCAAAGCATCCGTTGTATACAAATATAATACCAAAGGGCAGAAAAAAAAGAAAGATGCAAATTGTAGTGATAGCGGCAGAAAACGTACAAATATTGCGCTTATTTTTTGCCCGCTTTTGACGTCATTGCCATAATGAATAAACTTGGACCGAAAAACTGTGCAACTTGTATACTTCAACGATTTGCATAGAAAACTGGGATGCAACAGGAGAAGATTGGCCTGAATTGCAAGAATTTTGTAGCCGAGGCAGAATTTGTTGAAAGAGCGTTGTATACATCAAAAGCGACGATAACAGAGAGTTCCGCCCCTGAGCTGATATATCAATAGTGCAAAAAACGCGCGAATCAGGCCCCGACTGATATATCACGGATGCAGAAAAGATACAAAAATGCCGTCCGGCGTGCGGACGGCATAAAATCAGGAAAAAGAGTCACCGGCGGGCGGCGTAGAAGGCGCTGCGCTCCCGGAAATAGCACTGGGGACACATGCTGACGTACTGGACGTCGTTCTCAAGGTCGATGGCTACCTGTTCGCCCTCAAAGACGAAGCGGCCGTTGACCTTGCGGCAGTTGCAGGTGGCCTTGCGGCCGCAGGTGCAGATGGTCTTCATCTCCTCGATGGTGTGGGCCAGCTCCAGAAGCCGGGTGGAGCCGGGGAAGCCCTTGAGGGAGAAGTCGGAGCGCAGGCCGTAGCAGATGACGGGGATGTTCAGCTCTACCGTCACCATGAACAGCTGTTCGGCCTGCTCTGCGGTGAGGAACTGGCTCTCGTCACAGAGCACACAGGCCAGAGGCCGGCCCTCGCTGCTGGCGACCCGGACGGCCTCCACCAGGTCCATGTCCGGCGGCACCAGCAGGTCGGCGGGGCGGCGGACGCCCAGACGGCTCACGAGGTCGCCGCTGCCCTTGGTGTCCACCTTCGGCTTGAGGATGAGCACCCGCATCCCCTGCTCCTCGTAGTTGTGGGCCACCTGCATCAGCGCGGTGCTCTTGCCGCTGTTCATTGCGCCGTAACGGAAATAAAGCTTTGCCATGTCGAAAAAGTCTCCTCATGAAAGGACTCTCTCAGCCAAAGCCTGACGGAGAGGGCCTGTATTATTGATAGTATGTGCTCAGTCCTGATTGCGCAGCCGGTAGCCCAGGCTCATCAGGCTGTCGCCGAGGTGGACGTTCTCCACCACCACGTCGGGGTAGGAGACAGACAGATCGTAGTGGGAGAAGTTCCAGAAGCCCTGAATGCCCAGAGCCACCAGACGGCCGCTGATCTCCTCTGCGCCGCTGCGGGGCAGACAGAGCACAGCCACCTCGGGGTGGTGCTCGGCGCAGAAAGCTTCCAGCTCATCAATGTGTAAGATCTGGATGCCGTTGATCTCTTTGCCCACCTCGTCGGGGGCGTTGTCGAAGGCGGCGATGAGCTTGTAGCCGTTGGTGTCGGTGGTGATGAAGCGGCTCACAGCCTTGCCCAGACGGCCGCAGCCGATGAGGATGGTGGGCAGGAGGTCGCCGTTGCCAAAGAGCAGATGCTCAAGGATGCTCAGCAGGTTTTCTACCGAGTAGCCGATGCCCTGACGGCCATTCACGTCGCCGATGCAGTTGAAGTCCTGCCGAACCTGAGAGGCAGTGGTACCCATCTGGGCGGCCAGCTCACGGGACGAGATGCTGGTGATGCCGTCGTTCTTCAGGGTGCGCAGGTAGCGATAGTATTTGGGCAGGCGCTTGATGACGGGCAGAGAAGCTTTGCCGGGAGTGTTCATAGGGGGGTCTCCTTTCTTTTTATCCGCAGCATTGCCGGGGAGAAGTGCGCAGCGGCAGGGTGCTCCGGCAAAAGATTTGTACTTTCTTGTACAATAATGATACATATTTGACAATCTTATCTCTAGTATAAAGTATACAGCGCGAAGACAGAATGTCAAACCATTTGGCACATTTTTTTGAGAAAGAAAAGAAATCTTTGCCGAAGTATAACCGGCAGGAATGCCGGACAAGCTGAAATGAAGCAAAAAGGAGGATACGCAGAATGTCACAGGAAGAGAAGAACATCCCCGTGGAGCAGCAGCGGCTGGAAAAAGAGCAGATCGAGGATATGGGCAGCGTTTACCGTACCCGGGGAGCTCACGCCATCCACTGCCTGACTGTCATCGGGCAGGTGGAGGGCCATGTGGAAGCGCCCCAGGGACAGAAGACCACCAAGTATGAGCACGTCATCCCCCAGCTGGTGGCCGTACAGGAAGACCCCGCCATCGAGGGCCTGCTGGTCCTGCTCAATACGGTGGGCGGGGATGTGGAGGCGGGGCTTGCGCTGGCGGAGCTCATCGCCAGCATCTCCAAGCCCAGTGCGGCGGTGGTGCTGGGCGGCGGCCACTCCATTGGCATCCCGCTGGCCGTCAGCGCCCAGCGGAGCTTCATCGTGCCTACTGCCACCATGACGGTCCACCCCGTCCGCCATTCCGGCATGATACTGGGCGTGCCGCAGACTATGCGCTGGTTCGAGCAGATGCAGGAGCGCATCACCGGCTTCGTGGCGTCCCACAGCGGCATCTCGGAGAAACGTTATACTGAGCTGATGATGCGCACGGGCGAGCTGGTCATGGACGTGGGTACCGTGCTGGATGGCCGAAAAGCCGTGCGGGAAAAGCTCATCGACGAGCTGGGCGGGCTGTCGGATGCGCTGGCATGGCTCTACCGAGAAATCGAGGGGAAATAAATTGCCATTTGACTTTTCCCGTGGTACAATGAAAGAATCGAGTAGTATCGAAAATCTTCCATCGTCACCGACAGAGCCGCCCTGAGCGCGCCCTGCTTCATTATATAAAATAAGGAACGGGTTTTAGGAAACATGGCAAAGAGAAAACGCAAGACCTCCGGGCGCAGCACAGCCTCGCGCCGCAAGAACCGGACACAGGACCGGATGCCCGCGGGGCTCATCACCCTGTTTGCGGGGCTGGTGCTCATGGCGCTGGCTTTCGTGCCGGGCAGTTCGGCCTGGCGCACGATGCACGATGTCCTGTTCGGCGTGTTCGGCTGCGGAAGCTTCGTGCTGGGCGCAGCGCTGTGCTATCTGGCCATCCTCTACACCCGGGGCGAAGACCTGCTGCCCCATATCGCCAAGCTTGCGCTGGGGCTCATCTTCGCCAGCGGCACGGTCATCGTCTTTTCTGACATCCCCACCGACCAGACCGCCGCGCAGATGACCGCTGCCTGTTATCATAATGGTATGAGCGCATGGCTCTCGGGCGGTGCGCTGGGCGCTGTGCTGGGCGGGACGCTCCTGCTGCTTTGCGGCAGACCCGCCGCCAATCTGGTCATGGCGGCGCTGGCGGCCTGCGCCAGCCTGTACATTTTCGACGTTACGCCAGCCGAGTGCTGGCAGTGGCTCTGCAATGTGGGCGGCAGCGTCCACGAAAAGGGCCTTGCCGTCCACGAGCAGAATGCCGCTCGCCGGGCCGAGCGTCTGGCAGAACGCGCCGCCGAGGAGGCCGCGGCAGAGGAATATGAGGACTATGACGACCTGCCGGAAGACGAAGTGGGCGAAGGTGAGGACCACTACGGCGGCGAAGAGCCTGCCGCGCCCGCCTTCCATATCCAGCCTCCCGGCTGGCTGGCTGGCGTCTTCCACTGGGGCCATCAGGTGATGCAGGGCGGCGAACAGGCAGAGCCTGCCCCTGCGCCCGCACCGGAAGTGCAGACCCCGCCTCAGCCCGAGCCTGCCCCCGTACAGGTGGAAAAGTCCCGGCCCCGTGCGCCCTTTGATATTGATCTGGGCCCTGACCATACCACCGTCACCGAGGGCGGCAGTGAGCCTATCGAGCCCATCATCCTCGGCCCCGGCGGCACCTTCGGCATGGATCCGCTCCGCCGTGCGCCCATCCGCGCCACCGTGACGCCCATCGTCCCGGACGCTGTGGATACTGCCGCTGAGGACTTCTTCACGGCCCAGCCCGAGCCGACGGTGACACCTACCGTTACGCCCGCTGCCCCGGCAGAAGAGCCGGAACAGCAGCCTGCGCCTGAGCCGCCGCTCTCCTTCGGCATTCCGCTCTATGATTTGACCCCGACTCCGGAACCGGCCCCGCAGCCGGTCAGCGCCGAGAATGCTGTGGCGTTCCGCTCTGAGCCGGATGAGGACGGCTGGATCAGCATCACCAGTGACCCGGTGGAGGAAAAAGACCTTAATACACTGGTGGCAGCCGCCATGGAAAAGCCTGCTGTCTCCGAGGAGCAGGCCGCGAACGCCCCCGCCGAAGAGGCCGAGACGGAGGAGAGCTTCCAGTATCAGTACCCGTCCATCGAGCTGTTCGAGCGCGCCCCGGAGGAAAGCGACTCCGGCGCGGAAGATGAGCTGAAAGCCAACGCCCAGAAGCTGGTGGACACGCTGGAAAGTTTCGGCGTCCGCACCCGTGTGCTGGATATTTCCCGCGGCCCGTCGGTCACCCGGTATGAAGTCCAGCCCATGGCGGGCGTCAAGATAAGCCGCATCACTTCGCTGGCGGACGACATCGCCCTGAACCTGGCGGTGGCCGATGTCCGCATGGAGGCTCCCATTCCCGGCAAGCCTGCCGTGGGCATCGAGGTGCCGAACCATAAGAAAACGCCGGTCTACATCCGCAGCGTCTTCGAGAGCCAGAGCTTTTTGCGGATGACCTCGCCGATGGGCATTGCGCTGGGCAAAGACATCGCCGGCGTGGCCCAGGTGGCCGACCTGTGCAAGATGCCCCATCTGCTCATCGCGGGCAGCACCGGCAGCGGTAAATCGGTCTGTGTCAACAGCATCATCATGAGCCTGCTGTTCCGCTCCAGCCCCGAGGACGTCAAGCTCCTGCTCATTGACCCCAAGGTCGTCGAGCTGGCTGAGTACAACGGCATCCCCCACCTGCTGATGCCCGTCGTCACCGAGCCCCGCAAGGCGGCCGGCGCACTGGGCGGCGCAGTGCAGGAGATGGAGCGCCGCTACCACCTCTTTGCGGAGAACAACGTCCGCGACATCAAGTCCTTCAATAAGCTGGCTGCAACGGACCCGAACCTCGAGAAGATGCCCTATATCGCCATCATCATCGACGAGCTGGCCGATTTGATGATGGTCGTCGGCAAGGATGTCGAAGACTCCATCTGCCGCATCGCCCAGAAGGCCCGTGCCGCCGGTATGCACCTCATCGTGGCGACCCAGCGCCCCAGCGTGGACGTCATCACCGGCCTCATCAAGGCCAACATCCCCAGCCGCATCGCCTTCGCCGTGTCCAGTCAGGTGGACAGCCGCACCATCCTCGACGGTGCCGGTGCCGAAAAGCTGCTGGGCATGGGCGATATGCTCTTCATGCCCGTGGGCGCACCCAAGCCCACCCGTATCCAGGGTACCTTTGTGCGGGATGAGGAGATCAGCCGTGTGCTGGACTTCATCAAGAAGAGCGCCACCGTCCAGTACGACGAGGCCATGATAGAGGCTATGGAAAAACACGCTATCCAGGACGGCAAAAAGGGCAGCAGTTCTGCCGACTCCGATGAGGAGGGCGGCAGTGACCCGATGCTCAAGCAGGCCGTGGAGGTGGTCATCGACGCCGGCCAGGCGTCTACCAGCCTGCTGCAGCGCCGCTGCAAGCTGGGTTATGCCCGCGCCGCCCGCATCATGGACGAGATGGAAGAAAAGGGCATCATCGGCCCCTACGAGGGCGCAAAGCCCCGCGCTGTCCTCATCAGCCGCCAGCAGTGGCTGGAAATGCAGATGAATCAGCCGGATGAATAACCTCTCAGTCAAAGCCGGACGGCTTTGCCAGCTCCCCTACCAGGGAAGCCACTGGCGTACCGGACAGGCTCACGCTGGATGAATAGAATTTTTGATTTCGGAAGCAATAGAGCCCTGCTGGATAGGGCAGGCATAATGAAAGAAAAAGGATAACTATGGAACATTACACCGAATTTCTCCCCATCAGCTGGGCCGACATGGAGGCCCGGGGATGGGACCAGCTGGACTTCGTGGTGGTGGGCGGCGACGCCTATGTGGACCACCCCAGCTTTGGCACCGCCATCATCAGCCGCCTGCTGGAAGCCGAGGGCTACAAGGTGGGCGTGCTGGCCCAGCCCCGCTACACCGACTGCGAGGACTTCAAGCGGTTCGGAAAGCCGAAGTACGGCTTCTTCATCGGCGGCGGCAATGTGGACAGCATGGTGAGTCACTATTCCGTCGCAAAGATCCCCCGCGCGGAGGACGAGTATTCGCCCGGCGGCAAGGGCGGCGCACGGCCCGACCGCAGCGCCACCGTCTACACCAGACTTGCCAAGCAGGCATACCCTGACCTGCCCGTCATTCTGGGCGGTCTGGAAGCATCGCTCCGCCGTTTTGCCCACTACGACTACTGGCTGGACACCGTCCTGCCCAGCATCGCCGAGGACTCTGGCGCGGACATCATCAGCTTCGGCATGGGGGAACACCAGACCGTGGAAATTGCTCGCCGTCTGGCGGCAGGGGAGCCGGTGGAGAGCATCACCGATGTGGACGGCACCTGCTACCTGACCGACTTCGACCACCTGCCCGAGCGGTATGTGGAGTGCGCGGGCTTCAAGAAGGTCGCCTCCGATAAGGTGGCTTATGCGAAAGCCTGCCGCATCCAGATGGACAATCAGGACGTCGTCAGCGGCAATATCATCGTCCAGAAGCAGAGCGAGAAGTACCTCGTGCAGAACATCCCCGCAAAGCCCCTCGTTCGCTGGGAGCTGGATAAGGTCTACGCCCTGCCTTACACCCGCCGCTACCACCCCATCTACGAGGCCATGGGCGGTGTGCCTGCCATCCGCGAGGTGCAGTTCTCCATCATCCAGAACCGCGGCTGCTTCGGCGGCTGTAACTTCTGCGCCATCCAGCTGCATCAGGGCCGACGCGTCACCAGCCGCAGCGCCGACAGCATCGTGGCCGAAGCAGAGCGGATGACCCACGAGCCGGATTTCAAGGGCTACATCCACGACATCGGCGGCCCCACCGCCAACTTCCGTTTCCCATCCTGCCGCGAGCAGATGCTGCGGGGTATGTGCAACGGCGGCAAGCACTGCCTCGCCCCCACCACCTGTTCCCACATGATCGTGGACCACAGCGATTACCTGAAAATCCTCCGCCGCGTCCGGGAGTTGCCCGGCGTCAAGAAGGTGTTCATCCGCAGCGGCATCCGCTTCGATTACCTGATGGCCGACCCCGATGACACTTTCTTTAAGGAGCTGGTGGAGTACCACGTTTCCGGCCAGCTGAAAGTCGCGCCGGAGCACTGCGCCCCCAACACCCTCGCCTACATGGGCAAGCCGCCGATCGAGACCTTCAACAAGTTCAAGGATAAGTTCTACGAGCTGAGCAGGAAGGCGGGCAAAAAGCAGTACCTCGTGCCGTATCTCATGTCCAGCCACCCGGGCAGCACTCTCAAGGATGCCGTCTATCTGGCCGAATACCTCTACAAGAACCATATGCGCCCCGAGCAGGTGCAGGATTTTTATCCCACGCCCGGCACCGTGAGCACCTGTATGTTCTACACCGGCCTCGACCCCTATACTTTGAAGCCGGTGTTTGTGGAAAAGACCGCTGAGGGCAAGGCACTTCAGCGCGCCCTGCTCCAGTATTATGAGCCCCGCAACGCCGAAAAGGTCATCAAGGCGCTGAAAATGACCCACCGCGAAGACCTCATCCCCCTGCTGGTTCCCGCTGAGGGCCGCATTGCGGTCCAGCGTTCGGCCCGCAGAGCTGAGGCCGCCGATGTGACCATCCACGGCGACGGCACCTACACCGTCCGGCCCAGAGGCAAGGGCGGCAAGCCCCAGAGCCGCTCCACCGCCCCGGCGGGCCGCAGCCCGGCAGGCCGTCAGCCCAGCCCCGGCGCACGTTTTGCGCCCCATTCGGCTCCTGGGCATAAACCGAAAAGCAATCAACAGAAAGAGAATACATCGTGGAAAACTTCAAAAAAGAAAAAGTGACCGCTCAAACGCTCATGAGCCGCCTCGCTGCGCTGGCGCTGGCCGCAGCCCTTGCGCTGGGCCTCGTGGGCTGTGACACCTCTTCCATCGTCCCGGGAGGCAGCGGCGGCGTCATGCCGAACCCGGCAGCTTCTCAGACCGGAACGACGCCTTCCGACGGGCAGGACGCCGCCTTCCAGATGCACTTCATCGACGTGGGGCAGGCGCTGAGCGTGCTGGTGGAGTGCGACGGACAGTTCATGCTCTACGACGGCGGCAATGTGGACGACGGCAGTCTGGTAGTCTCCTACTTGCAGAGCCAGGGTGTCGAGCAGCTGGAGTATGTCTTCTGCTCCCATGCTCACGAAGACCATGTGGGCGGTCTGGCCGCTGCGCTGGCCTATTTCCCGGCCTACCACGTTTACAGCCCCGTAACGGAAGCCTCCACCAAGTGCTTCAAGGATTTCGTCAAGTACACCCAGCAGCAGAACTTACAGGTCGAAGTACCTGCCGTAGGCACCCAGTGGGCGCTGGGCAGCGCCACTGTGACCATGCTTGGCCCTGTGGCGCAGTACGATGACACCAACGATACCTCCATCGTCCTGCGCATCGACTACGGCGCGACGAGTTTCCTGCTCACCGGTGATATGGAGTCCGACGCCGAGCGCGACCTTGTGAACAGCGGTGCGAACCTCAAGGTGGATGTCTTACAGGTGGGCCACCACGGCTCCAGCACATCCACGAGCTACGTCTTCCTGAACGCTGTCCTGCCTGAGATGGGCATCATCTCCTGCGGCGTCAACAATAAGTACGGCCACCCCCACGAGGAGACCCTGAGCATCCTGCGGGACGCCGGTGTGAACGTCTACCGCACCGACCTGCTGGGGACGATCACCGTTTCCAGTGACGGCCAGAACTACACGGTGGCAACGGAACATTTCGCCACCGACGCTGAGCTGAACCCCACCGACCCGGCGGCGTCCAGCACGGCCCAGCAGGCGTACATCGGCAACGTGAACAGCAAAAAGTTCCATCTGCCCAGCTGCGCCAACCTCCCGGCAGAGAAGAACCAGATTTTGTTCTCGAGTTATGATGAAGCTGTGGCCGCTGGCTACAGCCCCTGCTCGAGCTGCATCAAATAAAATGACCGCTCAGCCTCACCGTCGCCTGACAAGGCCAGACGGAGAGGTCAAAGCAAAAAGCACCATGTTTCGAATCGAAGCATGGTGCTTTTTGTGCGTCGTTTCAGCAGTGATACAAAACTCCCCGCCGGGAGCATGCAGAATGCTTCCGGCGGGGAGGAGTTAGGAGGAGGCTGAAAAAATTATTTGTTGGAGAAGTCGGAGATGCGCTCCACGATGCGGATCAGATCTTCCAGAGTGGTCTTTTCCTTGGGCAGGTAGCTGTTGCCGGTCTTGGCGGTGATAAAGCCGAAGTAGGCGCTGGCACCCACGTTGGACTTGTACACGGACTCGATCTGGCTGGCGTCGTCGAACTTCGGCTGAGTGCCCAGCGTCTCGTTGTAAGGCACGCCGCAGGACAGCAGAGCGATATGGCCCATCTCGTCGCGGTCGATGGTGGCATCGGGCAGGAAAGCGGTGCGCTTGGCACTTTCAGAGCTGGTGACACCGGCGTTGTACAGAGTGCCCTGTGCGATGGCGCTGGTGGGGTCTTTCAGCTCGATCATGCCGGCTTCGACCACAGCAGCGATGACGCCGTAATCCGGGTCACTTGCGGGGATGTCGGAGATCGCGACCGGTGCAGACGGAGCGGTCAGATTCCACAGCTTGCCCAGCATCTTGGCGCACTCGCGCTTGGTGATGGGACGGTTCAGGTCGAGTGCGTCGTTCTCGTCAATGTAACCCTTGGAGGCGGCACGCAGCAGCTCGGCATCATTGGTGGTACCGGCGATCTCGGCGCTCCGCAGCACCTTGTAGGGGATGCTGGTGTCCTGATTGCCGCTCCGGTCGGTGGAGACGAACTTGATGTACTTTCCGGCCAGATAAGAGGGAACAGCATAGCTGCGGCGGATGCGGAAGAAATGGTAATCGCCGTCGGCGCTGTCCGAGATCAGCCACTTGCTGCTCAGGTCGGTATCTTCGCCACCCAGCAGGGTGGAGCTGCCCTCAATGCGCTCGCCCGGGACAGGAACGCCGAGGATCTTGGTCTCCACGGGGCGGGGGTAGGTCTTGCCGTTGATGGTCACGTTCTCCATGACGGGGTCTTCCCAGTTTAGAGCGCGGATGTCGGTGCCGACGTTGGAGATGTTCACATTGCGGAACACCAGACCGGTGATGGGGACTTCCTCGAAGGCCTCCATGAAGATGCCGTACTCGCCGCCGCTACTGGTCAGGTTCTCGATGGTGATGTTCTTGAACTGAGGCAGATAATTACCATCACGGCCCACATCGTACAGCATGGTGGCGTGGACGACAGCGTTTCCGACGGATTTGACCTTGGAGTTGCGCAGATAGATGTTCTCCACAGCGCCGCCGCGTTCTGCGTTGGTCTTGAAGCGCAGGGCGTAGTTCAGAGTGGGGCTGTCGAAGGTGTTGTTGTCTGCGAACAGGTTCTTGATGCCGCCGCTCATCTCGCTGCCGCAGGCGATGCCGCCGTGGCCGTCTGCGAAAGTGTTGTTGCGGATGATGAGGTTCTGGGTCGGATGACCGGCTTCGCCCAGCTCACGGCCATCGCGGTTGCGGCCGGCTTTGACGGCGATGCAGTCGTCGCCGGTGTTGAAGAAGCAGTTCTCGATCAGGACGTAGTTGCAGTTTTCGGGGTCACAGCCATCGTTGTTGTAGCCGTGGGTGTCGATGGTGACGCCGCGGGCGGTGAAGTTGGTGCAGAGGACGGGGTTCAGCTCCCACATGGGAGAGTTGGCGATGGTGACGCCCTCGATCAGAACGTTGGTGCACTCGATGGGCTGGTAGAAGTTGGGGCGCAGATAGTGGCCTTCGCCGAAGATGCGCTCCTCTGCGGGGGTGCCGTTGTCGGTCATCTTGCGCAGCAGCTTGACGTCGTTGTTACCGGGCTTGGTGATGGTGCCGTCCGGGTTGACGGTGCGGGACCAGTTCCACCAGTTGTTCTTGTCAGCCTGACCGTCGAGGGTGCCCTTGCCGGTCAGAGCGATGTTCTCCTGCTGATAGGCGTAGATCAGCGGGCTCCAGTTGTACAGCTTGGAGCCTTCGTAGTGGGCGAACACCAGCGGGTAGTTGGCCGGGGTGATGTCCCGGGTGAAGCGCAGGATGGTGTCCTTGCTTTCCAGATGCAGGTTGACGTTGCTCTTGAGGGTGATGGCACCGACGTCATACACACCGGAAGGGATGACGACCGTGCCGCCGCCGTGGGCGCTGGTCTCGTCGATGGCGCGCTGGATGGCTGCGGTGTCCAGTTTACCGTCGTTGGGGACGGCGCCGTAGTCCAGAACATTGACCGTGTAGGCAGGGAATACGGGGTCAGAAATGTGGGTCAGGATCTCTTCGGCCATGTCCCAAGACAGGTCGTTGGAGTTGGTAGCAGCAGGAGTGACCTTGCGCAGGCAATTCTCGTCTGCGGCTGCTGCATGAGGCAGGCTGGAAAGGAGCAGTGCGGCAGAGGTCGCACCGGCAGAGGTGAGAAACTGACGGCGAGTGATTTTTTTCATGATACAATACTCCTTACACTTCGTGCGGGTTGAAGGACGCATCTCTTCGCAGGTGGTGCGCTCCGTAAGATGGCTAAAGTATAGTAAAGATTTCACAAAATTTCAACGGCAAATGAAAAATGTCCTAGTTTTTTTAAGAATGTATTGAAATATATCAGTTATCTTGCATAAGTTTCCGAAAGGCATGATTTTGAGAGGATGGAAAGGCGGAGAAGGAAGAGGCAAAAAATAACACCAGCGCGGCAGATGTGATACGAAATCGCATCTGCCGCGCTGGTGGCCCGATTCAAAATCAAAAAATGTTCAGCGTCCGCGTCCGGCTCCGCCGCCGTGGCTGCTGCCGCCGCCCATGCCGCCGAAGCTGCCGCCACCGCGCCCGGCTCCGCCAAAACCGGAGCCGCCGCCCATGCCGCCAAAGCCGCTTCCACCGAATCCGCCGCCGCGGGGAGGACGAGGCCCCCGTGGGCCTCTTGGGCCGCGAGGGCCGCCATAGAAACCACCGCCGGGGCCGAAGTCATCGTAAGGGCCGCGGGGAGGGCGCGGGCCTCTGTGCCAACGCCGTGCGCCGAACCAGCCAAACGGCCCCCAGAACCAGCCGAAGGAGTGGCCGAGAGGGGTGATAAAGATAAAGAAAACTGCGATAAACAGGATGATATAAGCAAGCATGGAGAAAATGCCGCCGATAAAGTTTTCCCAGATGGAGTAGTGCTTCTGGGGCGGGACAGGCTCGACAGAGGGCCGGGTGGTCTGGGTGTCAGAGCCGTCGGAATAGATGGTCCCGCCGCTCAGAGTGACCCCATACACCTCTGCGATGGTATTGGCCACATTGGTGGCGCAGGTGAGGACGGCGGCGTCGTACTTCTTGGCGGCGAAATCGTCCTCCATGGTCTGCACGAGGGAGCTTGCCTGGTCGGCCAGCATGGTGCTGCGGAAGCCGTCGCCGTAGGTCAGATAGTAGTCGCCGTCGGCGTACTGGTCCGACTGCATCACCAGCAGGATGAGTACGCCGTTGTTCTTGCTGGAACTGCCGATGCCCCAGGTGTTGAAGGCTTCAGTGGCGTAGTCCTCGGTGGTGGCGCTGCCGGTGTAGTCCACGGTCAGCACGCCGATCTGTGCGCCATCGCAGCTGGAAGAGAGCTGTGCGTTGATGGTCTCGAGCTCCGAGGTGGTGCTGTCGCTCAGCACACCGGCGTCGTCCACCACGCATTGATCTTTCGGCAGGCTGGGCAGCTGGATGCTGGAAGCCGAAGCCGCCGGTGCCAGCGCCGTGATGCCGACAGTCACGACAAGAAGCAGTGCCGCAATGCGGCGGGAAAGTGTTTTCATCGTCTTCATGCGAAAAGTTCCACTTCCTGTATGCCGAACAGCTTACCCAGCACGCTGGCCGGGAAGCCGCCGACGTCTTTCTGGTAGTTCTGGACTGCATCGTTATAATGCAGGTTGCTGATGATGGTCTGCGCACTGTTGAACTGGCTGTACTGCCCCTGCACTGCGCCCATCTTCATGGGGTCTGCGGCCTGCTCCTGCAATTTTGCGTAGAGCTGGCCGATGGCTGCGCCAAGCGTCTCGTTCGACTGGTAGAGCATATGCATCCTGCCGCCGGTGTAAACACTCAGAGAGTCCGGTGCGTGAATCTTGCCATCGGACTGCACCGCCCCGAGGCAGGCGGAAAAAGAGTCCAGCGCAGCCTGTGCCGTCTGCACCCAGTGTGTTGGACGCGGTGGTGATGATGTTGGCGGCCGTGTTGAGCCGTGTGGTCAATTCCTCATTCAGGGTATAGCCGCTGTCTGCGGCCACGCCAGTGGTGAACCCGTTCTTCACCGTGTCGTACTTTGCCCGGAGCTTCGCCCCGCCAAAGCCGACAAAGCACCCCACCATCACCACGATGCAAAGCGCCACGGTCACGGCCTGTTTGCCCAGCGCGGCGGGCAGGGCCTTTTCGAGGCTTGCCAGCTTCTGCTGGAAGGGCGTCAGCCGCACTTCCTCCTCGGCGGGCGCTGCGGCGCGATAGCTGGAAGCGTCAAAGCCGCCGGTGGGTTGATTCTGTTGTCTGGAAAAATCTGCGTTTGCCATTTCAGCTCCGGATCTCCATCATCTTCTGTTTCAGCTCGTCTTCGATGCGGGTGAGCTCCTGCTCGGCAGCGGCACGCTTTGCGCGGCCCTCGCTCTGGATCTTGTTCAGCTCGTCCAGCGTCTCGATCAGGCTCTTGTTGGTCTGCTGCAGGGTCTCGATGTCCACGACACCGCGCTGGGACTCCCTGGCCGTCTCGATGGTGCCCATTTTGAGGGCGTCTGCGTTCTTTTTCAGCAGCTCGTTGGTCATGTCGGTGACGGCACGTTCGGCCTGCATGGCCTGCTGGCTGTGGGCCAGACCCAGTGCCAGCACCATCTGGTTCTTCCACAGGGGGATGGTGTTGACGATGGTGGACTGTATCTTCTCGGCCATCATGGAGTTATTGTTCTGCAAAAGCCGGATCTGAGGACCCATCTGCAGGCTGATGGTGCGGGTCAGCTCAAGGTCGTAGAGCTTTTTCTCAAAGCGCTCGCACTGGTCGGCCAGATCGCGTGCGGCCTGTGCGTCCTCAGGCAGGCCGGAAGCCTTTGCCTTGTCCATCGCCTGCTGCAGCTCGTGGGCGCGGAAGTCGGCCAGCTTCTTCTTGCCCGCGAGGATATACATGCTCAGCTCTTTGAAATAGGCCATGTTCAGCTCATACATCTTGTCCAGCATCGCAATATCCTTGAGCAACTGCACCTGATGCTTTTCGAGGGCGGACTGGATGATCTCGACGTTCGTTTCCGCTTTGCTGTACTTGGTCTTCATGTTGTCGAGCTGGTTGCCCTTTTTCTTGAAGAAGCCGAGGATGCCCTTTTCCTCTTCGGCGGCGTCAAAGTTCTTCAGCTCCCCGATAAGGTCGGTGATCATGCCGCCCACCTCGCCAAGGTCTTTGGTGGACACTTTGGAAAGTGCCGCCTCAGAGAAGTCACCGATCTTCTTCTGGCAGGCGGAGCCGTACTGCAGCACCTGCTGGCTGTTGGTGATGTCGATCTTCTGAGCGAAGGCGTCCACCATCGCCTGCTCCTCGGGGCTGAGCTTGACCTGTTCGGCCTCGGGGGCCGCAGCGGGTTCGGGCTGCTTTTCCTCGGCGGCAGGTGCTTCCACCGGGTCGAGGGTCAGGGTGGGAACAGCGGGTGCGTCTAAGTCAAAATTGAACGTATTATCAGCCATGAGAGATTCCTTCCTTTCCAATAAAACGATGCATTTACAAACAAAGGCTCTGCTCTGTACAACCTCTCAGTCTGCTTCGCAGACAAGGCCGGGTTGCGGCTCCCAGCGTCTGCTGCGCTGTCGCTTGCATCCTGCTGGCCGCGGCCCCAACAGCGACTCCCTGTTTCCGCCGCTGGCGGCGGTCGTCGCCGTTGCCCCTGGTAGGGGAGCCTCTGGCGAAGAGGGCAAGCTTTCCGGAATGCCAAAGCCTCCCCTCGATAGGGGAGGTGGCATCGCGCAGCGATGACGGAGAGGTTTGGTCTCAACCGAGCCCTTGTCCTTTGAGCATATTCTGCAATACCGTCAGATCCGCCGAGAGGTCCATGCTTTCAGCGGCATACAGTGCATCCAGCTGGTTTTCGAATGCAGTGGCGATGGAAGCCGCGTTCCGCTCCACCTCTGCCCGGATCGAAGCGGCATTTTCGCCCCGCACGCCCTGGCGGGCGAGTTTTGCGTACTGCTCCAGTACGTTCACCGCGTCGGGCAGATAGTAGTTCGCAAAGCGGCGTACCTGCTTTGCCTTGGCGGGACTGGCCTCCACCGTCTCCATGATGGAGCGGCCTGCCTTTTCCATCCGGGTCATGGCGGCGGAAAGCTCTGGGTCGGGCAGGGCCTCGTTCAGCGCGTGGAGGGCATCCAGCTTCTGCTGGATGTCGGCCAGCATCTCGTCCACATCGCCGCTGCCGGTGTGGAAAGGCACTTCATGCTCCACCACCCGGGGCGGGCAGACCTTCTTTGCCGCGCCGAACATCACGGCTGCGCCGCCCAGCGCTATCAGCAGCGCCCACAGCTTATATGCTGGCAGTGCCGCGCACAGCACCGCGAACACCAGCGCCGCCGCATACCACGGCAGGACGCTGGGCTTTTGGGTGCGGATGATTTTGCTCATGAATTTTCTCCTTTCCCGAAGAGGCGCACCGCCCCTTGTACTCTTCCATAATAAATCCTTTTATACACAAAACGCAAGTGTTTCATGAATAATTTACAGGTTGGAAACGGTTATATAATCTTTGAGGGCCTCGCCCCAGACCTCGCGCAGGGTTTCGGGGCGGCAGGCGGCGTTGGCGGGGCTGGTGCTGGGCAGCTTGACCGCCGGGATGCCGGACACCGGCAGCAGATACTTTGTATAGATGCGGTAGGCCGTGGCCCCGTTGCAGAACACTGCCTCAATGGGTGCTTTCGTCAGAAGGGATGCAATGTCGTTCGGCACCACGTCCCGGATAGAGGCGTCCGACGCGCCGGTGATGGTGCAGCTTTCCAGTGTGTCCCACAGGGCGAGGCCATGGCGGAGGATGATGCCCTTTTTGGCCTCGATGTCTTCCCGGGCGGGGACAGGCTCGCCGGTGAGGGCCGCCATCATGGGCCAGAAACGGTTCTGCGGGTGGCCGTAGTAGAAGGCCATCTCCCGGCTTTTGGGGCTGGGCCATGTACCGAGGATGAGGGCGCGGCTGTTTTCAGAGTAAACGGGTGCGAAGCTCATCGTTCCATCGTCTCCCATGCAGAGCCGAAGCTGCGGTCGGAGGGTCCTGCCTTCGGGCCGTCGAACCACAGCTCTTCAATAAGGGCAGCAAGTCCGTCCTCCCGCACGTCGCCGATGACGCGGTCAGCGGCGGCTTTGGCTTCGTCGGTGCCGTTGGACATGCAGCAGCCGAGGCCGGCTGCTTTCAGCATCCCGACATCGTTGGCGGAGTCGCCTGCCGCCACGGCCTCGGCGAGGGAGAGGCCCATCTTTTCGCAGAGGTCTGCGAGGCCCGCGCCCTTGTCGATCCCGCCCCGCACGATGTCGTAGAAGTGGGAGCCGTCGGGCAGCTGGCCGCCCGTCTGCATGAAGTGAAGGCCAAGGTGGCCGTACTTTTCGTTGAACCGCTCCAGCGCCCCCTCGGGGAAGAGGCAGAACGCTGCGTGAGGCATATCGATGAGGTGGCGGTCCTGGTCTTCGCCGTCCACGCAGTCCAGACCGACGCTGTTCATCCGATCGTAGTGCTTGTGGAGGATGTCATACTCGCAGTAAACATAGTATGCATCCTTGAAGTTAAATTGCAGGGGGTAGTTGTAGTCCTCACAGAAATCCACCAGCGCGTACATCTCTTCACTGGTCATGGGGTGCTCTGCCACGATGGCACCGTTCTTGTCCACGACGCAGGCACCGTTGCAGGTGATGGCATAGTCGAACCGGATGCCGCCCAGCTGACCTTTCCGGTTGATGGCTGACCAGGCCCGGCCTGTGCTGAGCACGAATTTTCCCCCGGCGGCCTGAAGCTTCTTCACGGCCTTGACCATGGCCGGACGGGGCTGGCTCTCCCCGAAGGGGACGAGGGTGTTGTCGTAATCGCTTGCGAGAATTTTATATTGCATGGTGTTCTCCTTATATCTATATATAAGTTGAGTATATCACAAAATGAAGGCTTTGTCTCCAAAATAAAAAGCACCTGCACGCTTCTCCGAAGAAAAGGTGCAGGTGTTTTGCAAATACTCAGGCGATGAAAGCCACCACGATTTGGATGCCCACGCCCACAGCGGCACCGCAGGCCCAGGTCAGGCCGGTGATGAAGAGGTTCTGCTTCCAGGAGGGATTCACCCGCCACAGCACGGCGAGACCCACGCCCGCGCCAGTGCAGAGACCGGCCACGAGGCTCGAGAAGCGGAGTGCGCCCTCGACGTAGAGCTGGGTCATCAGGACACTGGCGGCACAGTTGGGGACAAGGCCCACCAGTGCGGCCACCACCGGCTGGAAGAAGCCCATCCGGCCCAGCACCGAGGCGAAGACATCCTCGCCGACGCCCTCGACGATGAGGCCGAACACAAGGCTGAACACGAAGATAAAGACAAAGATCTCGAGGGTGTGGCGGAGCGCGGCCTTCCAGATGGGCTGGGGGTGGCCCTCTTCGTCGCTGTGCTCCTCGTGGCAGTCCACCTCGTCGGCGTGGCCGGTGTAGCCGCCGCGCAGGCTGCGGGGCAGGGCCTTGCGGAGGACGAAGTCTAGCAGAAAGCCCACAAAGACAGCGTACACGACTTTGATGACCATCAGCAGGATCAGCTTATCCCAGTAGGCGGGCATGGACACCAGCAGGGGGATAGCCTCGTCGCTGGTGGCGAGATAGACGGACATCAGCGTACCCAGCGTGATGACGCGGGAGGCGTAGAAGTTGGAGGCGATAGCCGAGAAGCCGCACTGCGGCACACAGCCCAGCACCGCGCCCGGCACCGCACCCCAGCGGCCGCCGCCCGCCAGCAGGGCCTCGATGCGCTCACCGTGGCGGGTCTCGACATATTCAATAAAGAGATAGGCTAAAAACAGGAAGGGGAGCATCTTGGCGGTGTCCACCAGAGTTTCGCTCAGTACATCCAGAAAAAGTTCCATTGTTTGATACCTCGTATATAAGGGTTGGATTGTTTTTTGCAGGGATAAGTTCTCTTTTGCGCGCCAAAAGAGAACCAGAAAAGCACCCGCTACTTTCGAGGCGCGGGAGGCACGAATCAAGGGCTGCTCGCCCTCGATAATCCCGAAGGAGTTGTCGAAGCCCAAAAATGCTAGCCGCTTCGCTAAACGCATTTTTAGGGCTTCTCCGGTTTACGGCTCCGCCGATGGTGTTACGCTTTCGCAGAACTTTACGTTCTGCAAGGGCGCAAAGTCTGCTGCGAAGCAGCAAATCGGAGAAACGAGAAAAAAGCGTTAAGCGCAGCGGCTAGCTTTTTTCCGTTTCGACTTCTTCTTTGGGCTTGTTAAGGGCGAGCAGCCCTTAACTCGTTGCGGGGAGAGTGGAGTCCAGAGGTAGGGAGGGGGGATTCGAAACACCCCTCCCTACCTCTGGCCCGCGCGGAGCGCAAAGCCATTTGACCGAAAGAATAAAATCCGCCCCGCGCCGGCGCGCGCAGCCGCCACACCATTTTACGTCTTCACCCAAAATAAACGGAGGGACGAAAAGTGCTTTAGTTGCCTAAATTGCAACCTGATTGCAATTTGGGCGCAGGAAAGAGTATACACGGATTCTGCGTGAAATGCAAGACCAAAATGCAATCTTTTTGCATTTTTCTCAAAAGAATGACTCTTAAAAACTTTTTTGGAAGAAATTCGATTAAACCTATTGACAATATGGGTATGATGGAATATAATGCAGACAACAAAACCACACGCCTTGTAGGTAAGTGGGAATTTCGGAAAGGAGGGTACTCAAATGACGCTGATTTGGAAAAGTCTTCTGCACGCCAACTTCCGCTGTGGGCGAATGTACAGCGCCCGGGCCGAGAAACAAACTCTGAGCCATAGCTGTACGGTGCCCTCTATGCCGCGAATGTGCGAGCGAATGTGACGCCCGAGACAGACAAAAGGCTCTGAGCTGAGAACGATTTCTTTGCCCGGCAGACGAAAGGTGAAACTCCCCACGCTGCCGGGCATTTTTATGAGTAAAAATAATACTTTGAGTACAGATAGAGAGGAAAAATACTATGTCTAACTATAAATTTGAGACCCTGCAGCTTCACGTTGGCCAGGAGCAGGCCGATCCCGCTACCGATTCCCGTGCTGTGCCTATCTACCAGACCACTTCCTATGTCTTCCGCAACAGCCAGCACGCCGCTGACCGCTTTGGTCTGGCCGACGCCGGCAACATCTATGGCCGTCTGACCAACTCCACCCAGGATGTGTTCGAGAAGCGCATTGCCGCTCTGGAAGGCGGCGTGGCTGCTCTGGCTACTGCTTCCGGTGCAGCTGCCATCACCTACACCATCGAGGCACTGGCTCAGGCCGGCGACCACATCGTGGCTCAGAAGACCATCTACGGCGGCAGCTACAACCTGCTGGAGCACACCCTGACCCAGTTCGGCGTCACCACCACCTTTGTGGACGCTCACGATCTGGAAGAGGTCGAGAACGCTATCCAGCCCAATACCAAGGCTGTCTACCTCGAGACTCTGGGCAACCCCAACAGTGATATTCCTGATATTGATGCCATCGCAGCCATCGCTCACAAGCATGGTCTGCCGCTGGTCATTGATAACACCTTCGGCACCCCGTACCTGATCCGTCCCATCGAGCATGGCGCTGACATCGTCGTCCACTCCGCTACCAAGTTCATCGGCGGCCACGGCACCACGCTGGGCGGCATCATCGTGGATAGCGGCAAGTTCGACTGGAAGGCCAGCGGCAAGTACGGCAACATCGCCGCCCCCAACCCCAGCTACCACGGCGTGTCCTTCGCTGACGCAGCCGGCCCCGCCGCTTTCGTCACCTACATCCGCGCCATCCTGCTGCGTGATACCGGCGCTGCCATCTCTCCGTTCAACGCCTTCCTGCTGCTGCAGGGTACCGAGACCCTGAGCCTGCGCATTGAGCGCCATGTGGAGAACACCAAGAAGGTCGTCGAGTTCCTGGCCAACCATCCCCAGGTCGAGAAGGTCAACCATCCCTCTCTGCCGGATCACCCCGACCACGCCCTGTATGAGAAGTACTTCCCCAACGGCGGCGCTTCCATCTTCACCTTCAACATCAAGGGCGGCCGTGAGGAAGCATTCAAGTTCATCGACAACCTGAAGGTCTTCTCTCTGCTGGCAAATGTGGCCGACGTCAAGAGTCTGGTCATCCATCCGGCTTCCACCACTCACAGCCAGCTGACCGATGAGGAGCTGGCCGAGCAGCAGATCTACCAGAACACCATCCGCCTGTCCATCGGCACCGAGCACATCGACGACATCATCGCCGACCTCGAGGCAGGCTTCGCAGCTGTCCGCGGCGAGTGATTCTCCGGCAAACCTTCCGTCCCCCGGAAGCATAAAAACGCTATTCTCTCTTCCATTCTCCTGAATTGCATAATATAGCAGCCAGCCGCCCTGTTACCTTGCAGGGCGGCTGGCTTGCTGTTTGCGGAATGACTGTCTGGCTCAGTGCTCTGCCGCCTCAAAGACGCTGGTCTGCTCCACGCTGGTGGCCTCCATCAGGCCGTCGTGGTAGAGCTGGCTGAGGATGTAGGCCGTGGTGTCGTCCAGCTCCTGCTGTACCAGCTCATCGCAGAAAACGCCGTCCAGCTCCTTGGTCGTCATGGGCTTGAGGGTGCCGGGGTTCAGCAGGGGAGCAGGCTTGTTTTTCATATCGGCCCGCACATTGTACCATGCGGTGGGCAGCTCCGATTCTTCCAGATAAAAGCGGAAAGCGAAGTCGTACTACTACCTGAAACCTGTGCGAGAGGGATGAACACCAGCCGTCCCCGGGGGCTGTACGCCGCCCCGGCCATGCAGCCGTAGAGAAAAAAGAGCATCACCGCCACTGCCGCCACCAGAAGCAGCAGCCCCCGGTGGTGGAACGACAAAATGCGATGCCCGGGCCGCTGACGCCGCATACAAGACCCCTCCTTTTGTGGTTTGGGCCATCTTATGCCTGTCAGGGTGCGGCTGTGCGATTGTGCCGGGCCGAAGAGTGTGGTACACTATAGCCATCGAGATTTTTTGTGATACGGAGAAACTTTATGCTGACCATTACACTGCTGGGTACAGCGGCCACCATGCCCCTGCCCGACCGCGCCCTCACGGCGGCGGTGGCCGAATGCGGAGGACACAGCCTCCTGTTCGACTGCGGCGAGGGGACCCAGACTGCCGCCCGCCGGGCCGGAGTCAACCTGATGAAGATGGACGCCGTCTGCCTGACCCATTACCACGGCGACCACATCTTCGGCCTGCCGGGGCTGCTGCAGACGCTGGGCTGTCAGGGCCGCACCCGCCCGCTGGCGCTGTACGGGCCGAAGGGGCTCGGCGAAGTCTGGGCGGCACTGCGGGTGCTGACGGGGCCTCTGCCGTACCCGGTTTATGCTGAGGTGCTGGACGCCCCGGCGGCGCTCTGCGAAAAATTCGGCGGCTGGCCCCAGGGCGCGAAACTCACGCCGGTGCCGACCCGCCACCGTGTCGTCAGTCAGGGTTACCGACTCGATCTGCCCCGGGCCGGACGGTTCTCACCCGAACAGGCGCGGGCATTGGGCGTACCGGTAAAGCAGTGGAAGACGCTCCAGCACGGCGAGAGTATCACGCTGGACGGTGGACGTGTCATCCAGCCGGAAGCCGTCCTCGGCCCGGCCCGGCAGGGGCTGAGCTTTGTCTTCTCGGGCGACACCGCCCCCTGTCCGGCATTGGAAAAGGCCGCAGCGGGTGCTGACCTTCTGCTCTGCGACTCCACCTATGCTCTGCCGGAGCAGGCCGCGCAGGCCAAACAGTACGGCCACAGCACCTTCGGGCAGAGCGCAGCTCTCGCCGCCAAAGCGGGCGCGAAGCGGCTCTGGCTCGTCCACTATTCGCCCATGATCACCGACCCGGAAGAAGAGCTGGCCCAGGCGCAGAGCCTCTTCCCGGCGGCAGAGTGCGGCTATGACGGCAAAAGCATCACCCTGCAATATGAGGAGGCCGAAGAATGAACATCGTCCTGGAACCCGGCGCCTCCGCCCTGCTGGACGCGCTGCACCGGGCAGGTTTTGCGGCCTATGCCGTGGGCGGCTGCGTCCGGGACAGTCTGCTGGGCCTTGCGCCCCACGACTGGGACCTCTGCACCGCCGCCCGCCCGGAGCAGGTGATGGAGCTGTTCGGAGAAAAGCAGTGCATCCCCACCGGATTGCAGCATGGTACCGTGACTGTGAAGCGGGACGGTAAGCTCTACGAGATCACGACCTTCCGCACTGAGGGCAGTTATTCCGATGGCCGCCACCCCGACAGCGTGGCCTTTGTACCCGACGTTTGGGAGGACCTGGCCCGGCGGGACTTCACCATCAACGCCATGGCCTACAGCGCCGAAGAGGGCTTGTGCGACCCCTTTGGCGGGCAGGAAGATCTGGCCCGGGGCGTGGTGCGGGCCGTCGGTGAGCCGCTGCGCCGCTTTGAAGAAGACGCTCTGCGCATCCTGCGTCTCTACCGCTTTGCGGCCCGGTTCGGTTTTGTTATCGACGAGGCCACCGAAGCGGCGGCGAAGCAGCTGGCCGCCCACCTCGACTGCGTGTCGGTGGAGCGCATCGAAGAAGAGATGGACAAGCTTCTGTCTGCCCCGAAGCCGGGGGCGTATCTGGAGCCGGAAGTGCTGGCCTTTGTCCTGCCGGAACTGCCGTCCGACGACCTGTCGGAAGCCCGTGAGATCATAGATGCCCTTCCGGCAGGAGCAGAGGAAGTGACCACCCGTTGGGCGGCGCTGCTTCTGCCGCTGGGGGAGGATGGAACACGAAAGGCGCTGAAACGCTTGAAATGCTCCAATGCTGTGATAGATGGAGTATCAACACTTGTGAAGGAGAAAGCTCCCCGCACTCCTGCGCTGTCGCTTCAAGCCAAACGACTTCTTGGCAAATACGGCCTCCACACCGTGCAGCAGCTGACTGCCCTTTGGAGCGCTCTTCAACCGGGAAGAAAAGATGAATTTACCGCCCTGCAAAAAGAGGCCGAGACGCTGACCGCCCAAAACGCCTGCTGCCGCGTCTCCCAGCTGGCCGTGAATGGCCGCGATCTGATGGCAGCGGGCGTCGCGCCCGGGCCGGGCCTGCGCCGCGCACTGGAAGCGCTGCTGGAAGAGGTCATCACCGGGCGGCTGCCCAACGAAAAAGCGGAACTTCTGGCCTTTGCGGCCAAATTTTCTGCGTCTTGACAAGAGAAAGAAGCTGCGGTAGTATTATACTACTGTTTTAGTATGTTATAACGGAAGAGGAACAGAATGACAGAAACACAGAACACTTCCCGCCGCCCCGGGGCGCTCATCGCCATGAGCGGCGGTGTGGACAGCTCGGTGGCGGCATGGCTCATGCAGAGGGACGGTTTCGACTGCACCGGCGTCACCATGCGCCTCACCCGTAACGAGGCCGTGAACACCGAGGGTCTGCACACCTGCTGCTCGGAGCGGGACATTGAGGACGCCGCCGAGGTGGCCTATGCGATGGATATTCCCTACGAGGTGCTGGATTTTACGGCAGACTTTCAGGAAAAGATCATCGACAAATTCATCCGGGTCTACGAGGCCGGCGGTACGCCCAATCCCTGCATCGACTGCAACAAATATATGAAGTTCGATCACCTGCTTCGCTGGGCGGAAGCGCACGGGCTGGATCATGTGGTCACGGGCCATTATGCCCGGGTGGAGCAGGACGAGGCCACGGGCCGCTGGCTGCTCAAAAAGGGTCTGGACGAGAACAAAGACCAGAGCTATGTGCTCTACAACCTCACGCAGGAGCAGCTGGCTCATGTCCGCCTGCCGCTGGGTGGTCTGCACAAGAGCGAAGTGCGCGCCATCGCCGAGCAGCAGCACTTCGTGAACGCCCGCAAGCACGACAGTCAGGACATCTGCTTCGTGCCGGACGGCGACTACGCCCGCTTTATGGAGGATTTCACCGGCAAGCACTACCCGGCGGGCGATTTCCTCGACGTCGGCGGCAGAAAGGTAGGCACCCACAGCGGCGCTGTGCGGTACACCATCGGCCAGCGGAAGGGCCTGGGCCTCGCCATGGGCGCACCGGTCTACGTCTGCGCCAAGGATATGCAGGCCAACACCGTCACGGTCGGCCCGGAGTCGGAGCTGTTCGATACCATCGTCTATGCGAACGAAGTGAACTGGATCGCCATCCCGGAGCTGAAAGGCCCCCTGCGGGTGACGGCCCGCACCCGTTATCATCAGACCGAACAGCCTGCCACCGTCTACCCGGCAGGGCCGGACAGCTTCCGTCTGGAATTTGACCAGCCTCAGCGCGCCCCCACCCCGGGGCAGGCCGTCGTGCTGTATCAGGGCGATGTCGTCCTCGGAGGCGGCACCATTACACAGGTGGCGAAGGGATAAGGGCAAGCCCGTGAATGTAAAAAGCAGAACCTAAAGGAGAAATGATATGCAAGACCAGTATTCCCGCACCCAGCTGCTGCTGGGCGCGGAAGCAATGACCAAACTGCACGATTCCCGCGTAGCCGTGTTCGGCGTGGGCGGCGTGGGCGGCTACACCGTCGAGGCGCTGGCCCGCAGCGGCGTGGGGGCTCTCGACCTTATCGACGACGACAAAGTCTGCCTTACCAACCTGAACCGCCAGATCATCGCCACCCGCAAGACGGTGGGCAGGTTCAAGGTGGATGTGGCCGAAGAGCGCGTCCACGACATCGACCCCAACATCAAGGTCACCACCTACAAGACCTTCTTTGGCCCTGAGACGCAGGACAGCTTCGATTTCAGCCAGTTCGACTACGTGGTGGACGCCATCGACACTGTCACCGGTAAAATTGCGCTGGTCATGAAGTGCAAGGAGGCTGGCGTCCCCATCATCTGCTCCATGGGTGCAGGCAACAAGATGGATCCTACCCGCTTCGAGGTCACGGATATTTATAAGACTTCCGTCTGCCCGCTGGCCAAGGTCATGCGCACCGAGTGCCGCAAGCGCCGCATCAAGCACCTGAAAGTCGTTTACTCCAGGGAGCCTGTCATGACTCCCATCGAGGATGACTCTATCAGCTGCAAAAACCACTGCATCTGCCCTCCGGGTACCCAGCGCAAGTGTACCATCCGCCGATCTGTTCCCGGCTCGAACGCCTTTGTCCCGTCGGTCGTGGGCCTCATCATCGGCGGCGAGGTCGTGAAGGACCTCGTGGGCTTTGTCCCCATGAAGGGCTGAATTTGATAGAATAAGAAAACGGCAGGTTCACTGAACCTGCCGTTTTCTTCGTTATGAGCTGATTTTTACTGCTCAGGAGCAGCGAATGCGATGGGGGTAGCGCCAGCAGCTGCGTCCACGCTCTTCAGAGAGATGGGAGTGGTCTCGTAGTGCAGGGTCTCGAAGCTCTGGGTGCTGCCGTCCTCGGTGGTGAACTCGAGAACATAGGTCATGTCGCCCTGCTTGTCGGCCTCGACATCGCGGGTGATGACGACATTCACAAGGTCATCCACGGTTCAGCCGCCGCTGCGCCAGCGCAAAGCCGACGGCACTTGCCGCAAAGACGGCGTAATAGCTGGCCAGCCGGTAGAACATCAGCAGGCTCATGGACGAAGCATCGGGGAGGAAGCTGCTGTACACCAGCAGGAAGGCCGTCTCCACCGAACCCATGCCCGCCACGTTGGGCAGGGCGTTGGAGACAAAGAGGGTCAGCGACGTCAGGAGCTGCACCTGCCAAAAGGTGAGTCCGGTATCCAGCCCCATGAACCGCAGCCCCATCCACGGCAGGCAGAAGAGCAGGAACAGCTTTACGAGATGCACGCCCAGAATGGCGGCACAGCGGGGCCTGTCTGCCAGCAGATGGCGGCTCTCGGTGCTCAGGGTGTCCAGCTGCTTGAGCCAGCTTTCCCGGTGCTCGGCCCAGCGGCCCGTGTCGGGCAGAAAATGCAGCAGCCACCGGGCCAGACGCTGCACCACCGGCAGGGCGCAGAGGGCGATGAGCCCCACGATGACGCCCGCCACGACAGCGTAGGCCCCGGGCAGATACCGCAGCACACCGTCGGAGTGGGCCGCTATCCAGGGGCGGCCTGCCAGAAGCAACACGGTGGCGTAAAGCAGGACGGCTGTCTTGTGGAAGATGTATTGCAGGGTCATCAGCCCTACGCCTGGGCCGACGTCCAGCCCGCGCCGGTGGAGATACCACGTCTGAAACGGCACCGACCCTGCGCCGAGGCCCACCACATTGCCGAAGGTCCCCATCCATGCATTGTCGATACCCTGCCGCAGCGGGAAATGGGACAGGCGGCTGCGGACGATGAGCCAGCTGGATACGCCCTCGAGAAGCGGGTAGCTCAGGCCCACGGTCAGTGCCAGAAGCCCCTGTCCGAGGGTGAGCCGGCTCAGCGCCTCGGAGATCTCGGCCCAGTGCTCCCGGAAGATGAACACCACGATGCCGGTCAGCAGGGCCAGAACGCCCAGCGAGAGCAGGGTCTTTCGGCGCGAAGGGGCGGGGGAGGCGGACGAACTCATGCGGGGACTCCTTTCAAATTTCAACAAAAAACGGACTGGGATAAACTCTTAGGAGAGTATATCACAGTCCGGAGGTGTGTTTGTGAACAACTGCCAAATTTTTTGCCTCAGTTTCGGCAGAGTGATAAAGAACGGGGAGCTTATTCGCCAGTGAGTTCCTTTACAGCCTGTTGTAAACTGTCGGAAAACGCCTGCTTGGAGTAATGACTCTCGTAAAGCTCACGGCAGGCGGGGCGCATGGCAGCCAGCTTTTCCGGGTGCTCGATGGCCCAGGCCAGCCGCTCGGCCAGCTTTTCGGGGTCGTCGTCCTCGTAGACGAAACCGTCCACGCCCTCGGTGATGAGCCCGGCGGTGCCGGTGTGCTCCGACACGATGGCGGGCTTGCCGAAGATGAGGCCCTCAGTGACGAAAGTAGGCATGGGGTCGTCGCGGGAGGCGCAGACGAGGCAGGTACACTGGGCCATCAGGCTCTTGATCTCGTCGCGGGTGAGCCGCTTGACGTAAAAGACGTTGTCGGGGCAGTCAGCGGTCAGGCTCCGCACGGCGTCCATCATCTCAGCCTCTGCGGCCTTGCCCACGAAGAGGAAGGATGCCTTCTTCATGGTCTCAGGCGGCAGCAGCCGGATGGCTTTGCAGAAGATGTCCTGGCCTTTCCGGTTCTCGAAGGAACCCACGGTGGCGAACAGAGGCCGCCCGCCCGCATAGCTCAAATCGTAGTGGGAGAACTTCTCGGCGGCGTAGTCCGGCAGGCCGTAGATGAGGGGCCGGATGTTGAACTCCGGCCGCACCGAGTGCATGGCGTTGGCGGCGTGGCTGCCGACGGAGTAGAGCCGGATATTTTCGCCCAGCTTTCTGGGGATCTGGTGGGCGATGTGGGGGTAGCCTGCAAAGGCATCGTGGAGCCACCAGAGCACCGGCACCCGCGCACCGCTCAGGGCGCGGACGGCCCGGGCCTCCACGACGGTGTTGGCCAGAACGAGGTCGGCGCAGAGGGCCAGCCCCCAGAGCAGGGGAGACTGGACACAGCCCTTGCGGGTGATGACGGTAGCTCCTGCCTCGAGGAAAAGCGGCATGGAGCCGCCGTCCTCAGGGCCGAGGACGACCACTTCGTAGCCCATGCTGCGCAGCACCGGCACGGCGCTCACCAGCACGATGGGCGCACCGGTCATGTCCAGCAGGTGGCTCATGATAAAGACGCGCTTCCCCTTTACAGACCAGACGTCTTCGGCGCAGATGTCCCGCTCATAGTGGGCCAGCGCCAGCGGGAGGCAGACGTGGCTGCGGCTGAGCTTCGCCGCCAGCGTCAGCAGTTCGACGGGATTTTCCGGGTCGCGGGCTTCCACCTGACAGCGGCGCAGCAACTCCCGGGAGACGAGGGCGCAGCCCGGGCAGGCTGCAAAGCCCTGACTGTGGTAGAGGGTGGTGACGCCTGAGTAGCCGAAGACGGCGTCGCTGGTGACGTAGTCTGCGCCGCTGCGCAGTGCGTCCGCAAAGCAGGACAGAGCCGTGGGCATCAGGAAAAGGTCTTCCCTGACCAGAAGCACACCGACGGCGCTGCCGAGGGCTTCGGGGCGGAGGCTGTCCGTCAATAAAAATTTGCGGTGGAGCTGGTCCTGCAGGGAAGCTTTCAGGGCGGCGTTCCGCCCCGGCGCATAGACGCCGAGAAAAACTTCCTGGGTGTCGAGATATTCCTGTTTGGCGAGCTGAGCCCGCTGCAGAGTGGTATAACTGCTGTACATCGTATCCTCCTCTCCGCAGGCAGGCTCAATGGCTGCGATGGAACAGCCCCAGCAGGCGGCGCAGGGGCAGCGTGAGTTTCCAGCTGCTGGAAGAGAGGATGTTTTCCAGCGAGCTTTCGTAGGCTTTGCTCCGGGCGCTCAGCTCGGCGTTGGCCTGATGCAGCTCGGAGAGATTCTTCTGCAGGGCCTCGATGGTCTGCTTCTGGTCAGCCGTAGTCTTTTCCAGCTGGTCGAGGTGCTTCTGCTCGCAGACGCGGGTCTTCTGGAAATACTGTACGCCTTCGAGAACGGCGGCGAACAACGGGTCGTCAGCCAGCGGCTCCAGCGGGAAGTAGCAGTAGCTCACGCCCAGCTTCATCCCGGCGGGGAAACGGTTCAGACCTTCCAGCATGAAATTCGGGTCGTTGTTGAGGAACAGGATGCCGTCGCCATGGAGCGGCACACCGTTCACCGGGCGGCAGAGGATGCGGTCATCCGAGAAGACGAAATCGGTGATGCAGCAAGGCAGTTCACCGGGGTCGAGACGGAGATTGAACGCGGTCTCCGGCAGTTCGAAGGTCGCTGTCACCATGCCGTTCAGCTCGTCGTATTCGTAGTCCGGGGCCTTGACGGTGTCTTTCTGGGAAAAGCCGAACCCGGCATCATAGTAAAGCAGCGGCTGCACCAGAGCAGGCGAGTCGGTCTGCCTCTCTTTCTGGGGGTGGGCAGCATAGAAGGTCTGCAGCTGCTTTTCCAGCTCAAGGCAGCGCTGGGCCAGCCGCGAAGTGCCTTCGTCTGCAAGTTTGAGCTGTTGTTCAAGGTCCGCAATGCGGCTGCGCAGAGCCGCTTCAGGAGTTTCGTTCATCATTACCGGGGCCTCCTCCAATTTATCGCAAGGCGTACAACCCGCGCTGCAAGCCCATGCATCAAAAGTAACTATAGTCTACCCTCAAAATGGCTGGATACCAAAGCGCAGGAATTTCAGTGTTTTGCCTCATAGCGGCGGGTCTTGCTCCGCTGCCGGGGCTTGTCCGCAGGCTTGCCGCCCCGAAGCTTCCGGCCAAGCTCTTTGCGGCGCATCAGAAGTTCGGTGACGGCGAAGATGGACACAAGCGAGAACACGAACTGCAGCAGCATCCCCTGCACCGGATGGTCAGCATACTTTGCAGCCATCAGATACCACGGGATGGCCGTCAGTTCCACAGTGTGGATGCAGAAGATGAAGAGCGAGCGCCGGCCCACCCACTCGATGGCATGGGAGATGGGGCCGTCCACTCGGCGCTGCCATTTCAAAAAGAGCCGGATGATGCCGTAGCCCACTGCGCCATCCAGCAGGATGCTCAGCGGCCCCATCGTCCACTCACCCAGCGAAACGCAGTCGGTGCTCTGGGTCAGCAAAACGCCCGCGACGACGCCCAGCGCGGACGCGATAAGTCCGGCTTTGGCTCTGCCGGAAAGGGGAGTTTCGAAAAGGCGGCGCTTCTTGGCCAGATAGCCGATGTAAAGGTAGGGCAGCGACACCATGCCCTGTGCGATGCAGAAAGGAGCCTCCCACACCAGCGTGACGCCCCAGCCAAGCAGGGTGACGCCGACGACTGCGGGGGTTATGTACCGCTCGGGGAAAATCTCGAGCAGCACGTCCAGAAGCACCCACGCCAGCATCAGAGCCACTAAGTACCACATGGGTCCGCAGGAGAAAAACTGCTGCCCGAAGTAAGTGGCCGTGTGGGGCAGGCCTAACAGGAAACCGCCTAAGACCTTGGCCGATTCTGAGATGGCAGCATCCCACGAGCCGAAAGCTGCATGGTGAATGAAAGCGTGGAGCACCGTGGTGGCCAGTGCAGTATAAAGGTAAGGCTTGAGCAGGGTCTTGAGCTGCTGCTCGATGCATTTGTGGATGGAGCGCTTGCGGAAGCCGTAGCCGCTGGCAATAAAAAAGGCGGCCATCAGCGCTTCGCGGTAAGCGAACAGCGCGAACGCGAAAGGGGTGACGTCGTTGGTGCCGAGGGGGTAAAGCTCTGCCGTGTGGGCAAAGACGATGGCCAGCATTCCGATGCCTTTCAGCAGGTCGAACATGCCAAGGCTGCTTACAGTGCGGGGCTTGGTGCCTTCCATGAAAAGGGTCCTCCTTGTGCGCCATTCGTCCCGGAGGCCCCGGAAGGCCGTGTTTTAGGCGCGATAAATAAAAATATGAAGCTCGGCGGGGAGCTTTTTTGCTAAATGATATAAACAGTATAATGCTTTTTGGGCTTGCTGTCAATTTGATAAGGACTCGACCTCCGGGCGAAGTTTCGTCCTGACGAAAAAAAGTGTATCACAGCTTTTCGCACATCGCAACAAAAGGAAAGAATTACATCTGCCTGCACAAATTGAACGCAAGCTCAAGTTGCATATTTGTGCAATTAAATCTTGCGTTTGCGCTCTGCTTGCGGTATACTGTTGCCATAAGGAGCCGTGCCAAAGTTTTCCTCGAACTGCCAGAGATTCGGAATGACTCTGGAAAGTGAATGAAAAAAGTGCTGAGCTGAAAATTTGACAAAAAAGGAGAAAGACCGATGGCTGAATACATCAAAGTACCCGCAGGCGTATACGACATGGTGACCCGCTGCATGGAGCAGGAGTTTCCCGATCATGTGGCCATTCGCTATGTGGCCGAGGACGGCAAGACCGTCGTGGAGAAGAAGTATCGCGAGTATGCGCAGGACATCCGCCGGATGGTGGCCTATCTCAAGGCCGAAGTGCCGGACATCAAGGGCCAGCGCATCGTTCTGCTGAGCCGGAACTGCTATGAATTCTGCGTGGCGTCCTACGGCATCATCCTCGCCGGCGGCGTCCTCGTGACCCTGAACCAGAAAAAGACCTGGGAGGAGCTGGAATATGAGCTGGGCCTCGTGGAGCCTGCCCTCATCCTGAACGACGGCATCGACTACGGCTGCCGCGCCGAGCTGGAAGCCGCCTACGGCCCGAAGCTCCGCCCCATGGACTGCTATAAAGAGGCTGCCCCCGGCGAGCTGACCAACTGCGTGGGCCACGATGATTTGATGATGCTGATGTTCACCTCCGGCACCACCGGACGCAGCAAGGGCGTCATGCTCTCGGAGCGGAATATGTGCGCCAGCCTGCACACCTATTCGGAGGTGGCAGAGAACTGGATCACCGACCGCCTCCCGGCAGGCCAGAAGCTGCCGCTGAGCCATATGACCCTGCTGCCCCTCTTCCACATGGCCTGCTTCGTCTGCGTTATGTCCTACCCGCCTGCCGGATGGGCTCTGAATCTCTGCGGCGACATCCGCGACTTCTACCGCGACCTGGGCCTGATGCACAGCGACGTCATGGCCTCGGCCCCCATGCTGGTGGAGACCATCTACAATGACATGAAGCGTGGCCGCGTCAGCCGTCTGAACGGCCTGTGGGACCTGTGCTGCTCTTCCGCTGCCCTCGACCCCAAGATGCTGCTGGAGCTGGCCCAGAACGGCTTCGTCGTCAACCAGTGCTACGGTATGACCGAGACCTTCGGCGACGGCATCCTGAACTTCACGCAGGTCGAAAAGCACATGAGTGCCGTGGGCAAGCCCGACGACCACGTTCAGTATAAGCTGGACGAGACCGGCGAGATCTGCATCAAGGGCGACTGCGTGATGCTGGGCTACTACAAGGACCCCGAGGCCACGGCAGAGGTCATCGACGCCGACGGCTGGTTCCACACCGGCGACCTTGCCCGGATGGATGAGGAAGGCTTCTATTACATCACCGGCCGCAAGAAGAACCTTATCATCCTCGCCAGCGGCGAGAACGTCAGCCCCGAAGAGCTGGAAAAGAAGCTGGCCCTCTGCCCGGCCATCACCGAGTGCATCGTGAAGGAGAAGAGCCAGAAAATTTGTGCCGTCATCTACTGCCCTGAGGATAAGCAGGAAGAGGTCAGAGCCTTCGTCACCGAGGTGAACCGCAGCCTGCCGCTGTATAAGCGCATCAGTGCCGTGGAGTTCACCGCTGAGCCCCTGCCCCGCAACGCTCTGGGCAAGCTGCTGCGCAAATAAACAATAAAACAGCGAAAAAGGATACGCCGCGTAGTTGCAATTCTCTGTCGAAACAGGTATTATTACTCTGAGGCAGAAAATGTCAGCTGCCGGCGTTTCGCTGCAATAAAGAAAAACAGCAAGGAGCGACAAAAATGATAAATACTGTATATGAGCTCATCACGGACGTCATGGCGAAGCAGTACCCCGACCGGGTGGCTTTCCGCTATGTGGCCGCCGATGGCAAGACTGTGGTGGAAAAGACCTACGCTCAGTATGTGCAGGACATCCGCAGGGCCGTTACTTATTTTAAGGAGAATATCCCCGACATCAAGGGCAAGCGTGTCGGCATCATGAGCCGCAACTGCTATGAGTACGGTGTCAACAGCTTCGGCGCTATCCTCGCCGGGGCCGTCGTCGTGACCATCAACCAGAAAAAGACCTGGCCCGAGCTGGAATATGAGCTGGGCCTTGCCGAGCCTTCCCTCATCGTCAACGACGGCATCGACTATGGTTGCCGCCCCGACATCGAGGCCGCCTACGGCGATAAACTCCGCCCGATGGACGCCTTCAAGGACAGCGCGCCTGCAGAGCTTGTTGACTGCGTGGGCCATGATGATTTGATGGTGCTGATGTTCACTTCCGGCACCACCGGCCGCAGCAAGGCCGTCATGCTCTCGGAGCGCAACTTTTTTACCACTGTGGAGTGCCAGGTCAAATTCGGCGACGCCATGCTGGACTATAAGCACGAGCATATGCCCGAGGACAAAAACGACGTCCTGAGCAACTTCGCCATCCTGCCCCTGTTCCATCTGGGTACGTTCATCTGCCTCTTCGTTTGGGCCTGCAAGGGCTGGGCGCTGAACCTCTCCGCCGACATCCGCGACTTCTACCGCGACCTCGGCCTGATGCACAGCGATGCCATCGCTGTGGCTCCCATGCTGATGGAGGCCATCTACAAAGACGTCAAGCGGGGCCGCCGCGCCCGCCTGAACGGCGTCTGGAACCCCTGCGGCTCCTCTGCCATGTTTGACGGCGCCATGCTGGCCGAGCTGGCACAGCAGGGCATGATGATCACTCAGGTGTACGGCATGACCGAGACCTGCGGCGACGGCATCATCAACTACGAGCAGGACGAAAAGCACATCCGCGCCGTGGGCAAGCCCGACGACCACGCCGAGTACAAGCTGGACGAGACGGGCGAAATCTGCATCCGCGGCGGCTGCGTCATGCTGGGCTATTACAAGGACCCCGAGGCCACCGCAGAAGTCCTCGACGCCGACGGCTGGTTCCACACCGGAGACCTGGCCCGTGTGGACGAGGACGGCTTCTATTACATTACCGGACGCAAGAAGAATATCATCATCCTCGACAACGGTGAGAATGTCAGCCCCGAAGAACTGGAAAATCTGCTGTCCAAGTGCGAGGCCGTCAAGGAATGCATCGTCAGGGAGAAGGGCAAGAAGATCTGTGCCGTCATCTACTGCGGCGAGGCCGACCAGCAGACCGTCCGCGACTTCATCACCGAGACCAACCGCACCCTGCCGCTCTACAAGCGGATGAGCGCCGTGGAGTTCAGCACCGAGCCTCTGCCCCGCACCGGCACCGGCAAGCTGCTGCGCAAGTAAGAATAAACCGGGCAGGCTGCGGAATACTGGAAAAGAGCCGCAGCCGCCTTTAATGGAATTACGAAAGGAAGATTCAAACTATGGAAAGAACCGAGATCGTGTCCCAGATCCTTGCAATTCTGGAAGATGTTGCAGAAATTTCCCCCGATGATGTCAACGAGAACAGTGTCTTGATGGACGATCTGGACCTGTCGTCCATGGAGATCCTGACCGTCGTCGCCGACCTGGAGGAGACTTTCGGCCTGCGCATCCCCGAAAAGGAGCTGCGCAACTTCGTCACCATCAGCGATTTGGCCGACTATCTGGCCGCACACGCGGGGGAATAAGGAATGGATGCCGAACAGCGCTCTGTTTTTCAGGGTATCGTTTACTATTACCGCGAAAACATGGTCAACTGCCGCTATCAGGTCACGCTGAAAGATGCCGTGGACGGTGCGCTTTTGCAGCAGGCTCTGGATGCGGCCCGGGCAAAGGCTCCCTACTATTTCCAGAAGCCGGTGTGGGAGAAAAAGCTGCTCCACCTCGAGCCGTCGGACGCCCCCTGCCCGGTGCGGCAGGGCAGCGCAAAGCCCGAATTTCCGGACGAGAACGGCTTTACTGTTGCCCTGAGCTATGAGGGGAAAGTCGTCTATTTCGACTGGTTCCACTTTCTGGCCGATGGCCGGGGCATAGCACCCTTCATGACCATGGTGCTGCAGTTCTACTGCAACCTGCGGTACGGCACGGCTTTCGAGGGCCAGACCCTTGAGACGGACCCTGCCTACGACATTGAGGACATCCTTGCAAAGTACCCCGAGAGTCAGGTGGCCAACGATATGCAGCGCCCCGTGGTGCAGACCTTTGAAGAGACGCCCACCTGCTGCCGCATCCGGCTGGAAAAGGCGGGGCTTGTGGACGCCGCCCTCCGCTGCGGTGTCAAGCCCTTCAGTACCCTTACGGCCCTGCTCTGTAAGGCGGTGCGGGCGTATCTGGACAAGGACGAGGTGCTCTACAGCTACTCAACAGACGCCCGCGACGCGCTGGGTGCGCCGAACGCCCTCTACAACTGCGTGGCATCCTTCCAGCGCAAGCTGCCGCTGACGGCAGATGCCCCGCTGGCCGAAGTGGCCGTGGGCGTGGACGCTGACCTGAAAGAGAACCTTTCCGCTGAGCGAAAACTGTTCCGTATTGCGGAGCAGATGGGCTGGGTCTACCGGGTCTACCAGCAGAAAGCCAGCCTCAGCATCAAAAAGCGCATCTTCCAGATGGGCGAGTACATCAGCGGCTTCCCGGCGGACTTCTGGGTGAGCTATCTGGGCGACCCCTTCGCTCCGTCCAGCCCGGAGCTGACCCGGTACATCGAGGACTTCCAGACCTGGGTGCCGGCAGACGGCGCTTCCATCGGTCTGGAATGCACCAGCCTGCATGGCATCATCACCCTCTGCGTCAAGAACAAGGTGCCGCGTCCCGGCTTTGCCGAGGCTCTGCGCGCCGCGTTCGAGGCCGAAGGCATCAAGGTGCTGGAAGCCGCAGAGCTGGGCGCAGACAATACATAAGATCAAACCTCTCCGTCACGCCGTAGGCGTGACGGAGAGGTTTTTTGTCTTTTTATCCAAAATGTAATTTTTACATTAAATTTTCATGTGTCGTACTTTTGCAAAAAAATCGCCTGAAAAGCCGATTTTTCCCTTGCATCCAACAGTTTGCCGTGGTAGGATAGGTCGAATGTGAACGAAACACACTGGGAAATGGACAAAAGTGAGGAAAATCGTATGGAAAAAAATAAGAACAGCGGCTCGGCACTGGCAAGAAAGATGGCAGTGTCTCTGGTTTGCGGTCTGGCGGCAGGCTTTGCCTTTATGATGCTGCGCGAAAAGCTCGTGGCTTCCGGCAACAGCGGCATCTGGCAGACCATCAACGACCTGCTCTTCCAGGACATCACCGCAGAGGGCGCAGAGCGTGCGCTCGGCATCTTCTACATCATCGGCCAGCTCTTCATCAAAGCGCTGCAGCTGGTCATCATCCCGATGGTCTTCACCTCCATCGCGCTGGCCATCGGCAGCATTGCCGATACCCGTACCATGGGCCGCATCTCGGCCAAGACCCTCTTCTGGTTCCTGCTCTGCTCCTTTATGGCGCTGGCACTGGCCGGATGCGTGGGCTACGCCACCTATTCCATGGGCCTCTTCAACGCTCACATCGAGGGCCTGACGGAAGCCGCCGGCTCCACCGGTTCCAACCCCCTGAACGTGGTGCTGAATGTCATCCCTTCCAACATCGTCACGGCCTTCGGCAGCAACAACGCTGTCCTTTCCTCCGTCTTCCTCGCGGTGGCTGTGGGCCTGAGCATGAATGTGTTGGGTGAGAGCCGTACTGCCACCCTCCGCCGCCTGCTGGGCGAGGTGAACGACGTGGTGGTGGTCTTCCTGAACTTCATCGTCACAAACTTCGCGCCCTTTGCAGTCTTCGTGCTGCTGACCCGCACCTTCGCCATCTACGGCATTGATTATCTCAAGCCTGCTCTGGTGTATGTGGTGGTCACGGTGGCCCTGCTCTTCGTCTTCCTGCTGGTGGCCTATCCTCTGGTGGTGGCGCTGGGCGCAAAGCAGAACCCCCTCACCTTCATTAAGAAGATCGCCAATGTGGCCGTCTTCGGCTTCTCCACCTCTTCCAGCGCAGCCACTCTCCCCCTGAACATCAGGGTCTGCACCGAGGATTTCGGCGTCGATGAGTCCATCGCCTCCTTCGTCCTGCCTCTGGGCATGACCATCAACATGGACGGCACCGCCATCATGCAGGTGGTGGCCACTGTCTTCATCGCAGGCTGCGCCGGTTACACCGTTACTCCCGCCCAGCTGGTCGTGGTCGCTCTGCTGGCTCTGCTGGCCTCGGTGGGTACGCCTGCCGCCCCCGGCGCAGGAGCCGTCATCCTCTTCACCATCCTGTCCGGTGCGGGCTTTGTGAATGACAGCGCCCTGCTGGCCTACTCCCTCATCCTCGCCATCAACCGCCCCATCGAGATGCTCGTCACCTCCCTGAACGTGGTGGGCGACGCTGTCGCCAGCATCTGCGTGGCCAAGAGCGAGGGTCTGCTGAACGAGGAAACGTTCAACGCATAATTGACCTGTAACATACAAAAGCGCCTCTCCGTTTTACCGGGGGGCGCTTTTTGCGCAGCAGAAGTCTTCTTTTTTACAGACGGCCCAAAGCCGCCGCCGGGGTTTTACGCCGATTTTGCGTCCGCATGGTTTCGGGCCGGGAGGCTGCACAGGCTTTCTTGTGTTCACAGGTGGATGGTGCAGCCACGGCCCAGCATCTGGGCCAGCAGCATAAGGGTCGAGACGCCGAAGCACCCACCCATCATCAGCAGGCAGAGCATCACCGAGCCGAAGTCGCACCGGCATGCGCCGGGCCGGGCCGAGTAGTAGAGTACCTCGCACCCCAGCAGGATGAGCCCCGCAGCCGGTAGCACCTGCCAGATGACCAGCCACGGCAGGCCGGGCAGGAAGCGGGCCAGCAGGAAGAGTGTGCCCGCCGCGATGAGGCAGACGCCCAGCGTCAGGGTGCCCACCCGACGCAGGGGTTTATTCGTCGTGTTCTGTTCCATCATCCGTCACCTCGTTTTCATTCACCACAGGAGAGGAGAGCAGAGCGGCGTTGTCCGGCTCGTCGGCGTGATACTCGCAGAAATCGGCATCCTCGGGGACATCCTTGGAAGCATCCGGCTTTTTGGCCGGATGGGGGCCTTTCACCAGCCAGACGCCGCAGACGATGAGGACCACACAGACCACCACATCCGGCAGGCTGGCCATGACGAGATAGAGGGCGCGGAAAACGGGGGAGGAGTGGCCCCAGCGGTAGACGAGGTCGCCGAAAATGTTCATGATGAGGTTCTGGTAGGCGATGAGCGCACCGAAGGCGATGAGCAGCCAGCCCACCAGCTTGTGGCTGTCCAGCAGAGCCCGGGCCAGCCGCTTGTCGCGGGGGTCGAAGTGGACAAGGTAGTCGTCCTCCGGCGCGGTGTCCGCAATGATCTGCGCCCGGAGGTTGAAGGTGTCAAAGAAGCTGTACATCCACACCACCACCAGCAGGAGCATCACCGGGTTGAGCAGTGAGCTCACCATCCCGATGAGGCAGGCCGTGAGGATGAGGGAGAGGCCCCGCTTCATGTAACCCTGATACATCTGGCCTGCGCCGGGGATAAACGCGCAGCAGAAGGTCAAAAATCCGTTTTTCAGCATAACGATCTCCTTGTTTTATGATTTTATGTTTTCTGCCGCGTTCAGCAGGCTTTCCAGCACAGAGGAAACGCGGGTATAGATGTTCTCGCCGGGGCGGGAAGTCACGGGCCTGCCCAGCTTTTCGGGCAGGATCTTCGGGGGCTGTTTTTCCGGCAGGGTGACCTGGACTGTGGGCAGGAGGGCCTGCAGGTCGCTGTCGTGGTCGGTGACGAAGGTCAGCGCTCCGGTACGCCACATGGTCAGCGCCAGCACGGCGGCGACACCCGCCACCGCGGCCCGACCATAGGTGCTCTGCATCAGCCGCACCCAGATGGTACTCATCACGGTACGGCGGACATCCCGGGGCGGGTCGGTGAGGGCGTCGGCGGTCAGAAGTGCGGTGTAACGGTCGGTGCATTTGTCGCAGTAGGCGAGATGTTCGGCGGCTTCCAGCCGTCCCAGCTCGTCCAGCTGCCCGGCGGTGAGGGCGTGCAGCCCTTCGTCGCTCAGACAGCCGTCTTCACGAAACAATTCCATCTCAAAAGCCCTCCTTTCCGGCGGCGCTCAGCTGCGCGGCCAGCATCTTTTTTGCCCGGAAGACCTGCGCCTCCACTGTTTTCTGGGGCCTGCCGCAGAGCCGGGCGGCTTCGGCGGCGGTGTGCTGTTCCAGCAGCATGAGGCGGCAGGGCGTCTTGTAGGGTTCCCGCAGAGCGAGGATGCGCTGCGTCAGCTCCTCTTCGCCCAGAGCTTCCAGCACCTGCGCTTCCGGCTCGCTGCCGGGCGGTGCGCCCTCAAGTGCAAGTACATCGTCGCCGGGGGTGTTCACCCGGCGCGCCCAGGCGCTGCGTAAGTAATCCTTGGCTTTGTTGGAGGCGATGCGGGCCAGCCATTGCTTTTCGTATCCGGCAGGACAGCGGTCCATGCTTCGCCATGCAGAGAGAAAAGTCTCCTGCGTCAGATCCTGCGCATAGCCCTCATCTGCCACCAGCTGACGGCAGATGGTGTAGACGAGGGACTGATACTTCTGTACCAGCCTGTCAAATTCCAGTGCATTCAATGGCTGCTCTCCGCCTCCTTTCTGCCCGGCATTTCAAGTGCGCTGTCTATCTATACGAACCAGCGGGGCCAAAACCTGCAAAATCGTGGGAAAAATTTTGAAAATGTGGTAGAATGGCCTTATCAAACCTCACAAAGGAGAAAACACGATGGCCTCTGCCACAAAACAGGCACTTCTGGCGGCGCTCTCCGCCGCCCAGGGCGAATGCATCTCCGGCCAGCAGCTGGCGCAGCAGCTGGGTGTGAGCCGCGCTGCTGTCCATAAGGCTGCGGCTGCACTGGCGGCTCAGGGCTATGCGCTGGAAGCCGCCCCCCGGCGGGGCTATCGGCTGGCGGGCGGCGACCCCTTCTGCGCCGAGGCGGTGGGGGAGTACGACGCCCCCATCTACCTCTACGACAAGCTGGAAAGTTCCAACCGCACGGCCAAGACGCTGGCCCTCGAGGGTACGCCCCACGGCACGATGGTGCTGACAAGTCAGCAGACGGCGGGCCGGGGCCGGCTGGGGCGGCGGTTCGAGAGCCCGGCGGGGAAAGGCATTTATCTCTCGCTGGTGCTGCGGCCCGGCCTGCCCATGACCGAGGCGCAGGCCGTCACCGTCAGCGCGGCGGTGGCCGTCTGCCGGGCTGTGAAGCGGCTCTGCGGGCTGGACTTGGGCATCAAATGGGTCAACGACCTCTATTATAACGGCAAGAAGGTCTGCGGTATCCTGACGGAAGCCGGGGCCGACATCGAGAGCGGCCAGCTGGAATGGCTGGTGGTGGGCATCGGCCTGAACCTGACCTCCCGCCCGGAGGACTGGCCCGAGGAGCTGCGGCCCATCGCGGGCAGTCTCTACCCCGGCGGGCCTGCACCGGTGAGCCGGGCGGCACTGGCCGGGGCCATCGCCCGGGAACTGCTGGGTCTCTGCCCGGCCTTCGACTGTCTGGACGAGTACCGCGCCCGGTGCTTTGTGCCGGGCCACTGGGTCACGGTCTGCACCGGGACGGAGAGCTACGCCGCAAAGGCGGTGGTCATCGACGACGCCGGGCGGCTCATCGTGCAGCGGGAAGGGGGCCGCACCGAGGCGCTCTGCCACGGAGAAGTGAGTATAAGGCCGTCGCCGCTGGCGGTAAAATAATAAGAATAATATAGAAAGAAAGCATCGGCAGACACCCGGCGAGGGTGCTGCGGATGCTTTTGCTTTAAGTAGAGCGAATGCCTCTCCCTTTGGGAGAGCCTAAGAGCTGAAGGAAAGCTGGTTAAAACACCCCGAAGCACACCAGCCCCAGCACCGCCGCGATGCCGATGACCTTCGGCACACTGAGCTTGAATTTCTGGAGCAGCACAAAGCAGAGGATGCCGATGGCGATGCCCGGCAGGCTGATGCCGCCTGCTTCGGTGATGTAGGTCTGGCGGCAGAGGCCCACCAGAACACCCAGCACCATGCCGATGCAGACAGGCTTGACGATTTTCATGATGTAGCTCATGACCTTGCTGGTGCGGAACTTCTGGAAGAACGCCGCCGCCAGAAGCGTCAGCGTCAGGGTGGGGCTGAGGACGCCCAGGACCGCGAAGACGCCGCCCGGCATCCCGGCGGTCTTGGTGCCTGCAAAGGTGGCGGCATTGACGCCCAGAGAGCCGGGTGTCATCTCGGCGATGGCGATGAGGTTCGTCAAATCGGCGTCCGTCATCCAGCCGTGGGAGGACATTTCATCCATGATGAGGGGGATCATGGAGGTACCGCCGAAGCTGGTGAAGCCGATCTTCGCAAACGCGGCGAAGAGCTGAACGAGGGTCTCAAGCATGGCCATGTTCGCTCACCCCCATCCAGACCAGCGCGATGACCACACCGGCCACCACCAGCGTCAGATTGCTGATGGACGTAAAGTAACAGAGCACAAAGGCGACGGCACAGATGATGATGGGCATCGCGCTGGTCAGAGCATCTTTGCCCAGGGAGATGGCCGCGCCGCCGATGATGGGGGCCACGGCGCACTGGACGCCCTTGAGGGCCGACCAGACCCAGTAGTTATCTTTAATGGCGTCGTAGATGGCCGTCACGATGGTAAGGGTGACGACGGCGGGGATGCACAGGCCGATGGCCGCGCAGATGCCGCCCAGCACCCCGGCCATCTGATAGCCGAAGAGCAGAGTGATGTTCGCCACCATGATGCCGGGCAGGCTCTTGCCCACGGCGATGAGCTCCAGAAGATCGCTCTTGGTCATCCAGCCGCGCTCGTCCACGAACTCCCGCTCCATCTGGGCAATGATGCTCCATCCGCTGCCAAAGGTGAACGCGCCGATTTTGATAAAGTAAAGAAGCATCAGCAGGGCCATTCGTGTGCCGGTGGGGCGCTGCTGTGCGGTTTCGGGTTTTGTTGTCTGCATGGATCCTCCTGAGATACCGGGTTTGCTGTTCTTTTACCTATAAGATACCACAGACGTCCCCAAAAGGCGAATGGAAAAATGGAATGGTTCCCGGTTCCTGTCAGGAATGCTCGTAAGTCATCCAGCTGCCTTTCCATGCGTAGAGGGCCATCAGCACGGCACCCAGCGCCCACGACACCGGGTAGAGGACGAACACGCCCTCGATGCCCGCAAAGAAGGGGAGGGCGAACTGGATCCACACCACACGGAAGAGGCAGAGCGAGATGAGCAGCACCACCATCGGCGGTACGCTGCGGCCAGTGCCGCGCGCTGCGCCCGCCATGCCGTGGAGGATGGCCAGCAGAAAGTAGAAGGGGCAGAAGTAGTGCATGGCGCTGCACCCGAAGGCCACCACCGTCTCGTCGGAGGTGAACAGGTGCATGATGGGATTCTGGAACGCCAGCAGTAGAGCACCGGTACAGAGGGTATAGAGCACGCCCATGCCCAGCGTGACCCACATGCCATTCTTCACTCGTTTGAGGTTGCCTGCGCCATAGTTCTGGCCCACGAAGGTCGTTGCAGCCATGCTGAAACTGGTGACGGGCAGGATGTTGAAGCCGTCGATTTTCATATAGGCCGCAAAGCCTGCCATGGCGGCGGCACCGTAGCTGTTGACGCTGGACTGCACCAGCACGTTCGAGAAAGAGATGACCATGTTCTGGATGCCGGTGGGAAGGCCGATGCGGATGATGCGGGAGGTCATCCGCTGATCGGGCCGGATGGCGGAAAGCTCCACCTTGTAGTCGGCGTCCACCTTCATCAGAAAGCGGAGGCTCAGCACACAGGAGACCAGCTGGCTGATGTCGGTGGCGATGGCCGCACCTGCCACACCCATCTTCAGCCCGGCGATGAGCACGAGGTCGAGGATGATGTTGGTGATGGAAGCGCAGGCGAGGTAGATGACCGAGCGGCGGGAGTTGCCCGCCGCGTTGAGGATGCCGGCTGCCATGTTGTAGACGACGCTGAACAGCACACCGCCGAAGTAGAGCTTCATGTAAGTCACGGCGTCGCCGAGGACTTCTTCGGGGGTGTTCATCCAGACCAGCAGGCTGCGGCTGACGGCGATGCCGCCCACCGTCAGGATGAGGCCGAGGATGACCGCGATGGCCAGCGAGGTGTGGACGGCGATGCGCGTTTCCTTTTTATCTTTTGCGCCGAGGTACTGGCTCACGACGACGCCGGCGCCGACGGCCACGCCCTGACTGAAACCGATGAGCAGGTAGATGGGTGAGCCGCTGGAACCCACAGCGGCCAGCGCGTTGCTGCCCAGAAAGTTGCCGACGATGATGGAGTCGGCGGTGTTGTAAAGCTGCTGGAGCAGGTTGCCCAGGATGAGCGGCACCGAGAAGAGCAGGATGCTTTTCCAGATGCTGCCCTCGGTCATGAGCAGGGTCTTTTCCTGCTGCGGCTGTGCCGGTGCGGCCATAGTGTCTCCTCCCTCAAAAATGCAGGAATTTCATAGGTATTTCACAATAAACTTAACAATACATCGTTCTGTGCCGAATGTCAAGCAGAACGAAAAAGAACGCCCTCCGACTTTCCACATCTTGTTTGCAGATTGTTCAAAACTAACTCAAAGAAACTCCATTTTTATCCGGTACAATAAAGGTGCAGTCGGGAAGACAAGAACGAGATCCCCCATCTCCGGCTTTTGACTTTCCATAAATGCCATGCAGGCAGGATTCATGCGCAGCCCCGCAGCGGGTGCCGCGCCCCTAAAAAATACTGTCCCCCACCTATGCGAGGCAATAGCCACGGCGGCGGACAGACTACCAACAACCTCCTAGCAGCCGCAAATGTTTAGGAGTTCTCATACACAGGCAGCGCCGCTTTCTCCTCCTTTCCACGGCGCTGCCTGTTTTTGTATTTTGGAGTCAACCTCTCCGTCAGCGCTTACGCGCTGCCACCTCCCCTAACGAGGGGAGGCTTTGGCATTTCGTAAAGCCTTTCCTCTTCGCCAGAGGCTCCCCTCGATAGGGGAGCGGTCGAGCGAATGCGAGACTGAGAGGTTGAAAAAAGCCCATCGCACAGCTGCGCGATGGGCTTTTGACGTTCTTATCGCATATCATGCAGGCGCTCTGCCGGGAGGAAGGCTTGCAGCAGGCTCCATGCGGCGTCGAGGCTGTCGTTCAGCAGATAGGCCTGATTCTGCTGGACATAGAGATAAATGGCGTTGGGGGTGCGGTAGGCCAGATGCATATCGTGCCACGCATACTTGCGGCTTGCCTCAGGCTTGTCCTGCTCGCCGGCCATCCAGACCGACAGTCCGTCGTCGTCCAGCAGCAGCCGGTAGAAGGGGCGGGGCAGGCCCATCTTTTTGATTTGGAGGCTCAGGGAGTGGAAGAACGTCCAGAAATAGACGGCCGGAACGCCCAGCGCCACCACGGCCAGCACCACCGTGAGCAGGGCTGCGCCGTCTTTCTGGCCCACCTGCGACAGGCAGAAGCCGGCAGACACCAGCAAAATGGCCGTGAACGCCAGAGGCCGGTGCCACGCCTTGCGGTGGCGCAGCAGGTCGAAGGCGGCAAAATCGTGGAAGGATGCAGCATCCATCTGGACGGAAACGGAGATCGGCTGAGACATAAAAATACCCTCCTTTTTGGTCATAGTACCATATTATTTTCCAACAATCAAGGATGATATTGCGCAGATGCCCTAAAATGTGCTAAAATAGGACGAAAAAGAAAGTTTATGGAGCGTTCGCTCTGACGGTGGACAGGCCGGATAAGGCGGAAGATGCGCGGCAGAATATCACAGAGAAGGAGGATGGGTGCGTGGGGCGCAGGATGACCCTGAAAGGGCAGATCAGTCTTTGCCTGGCAGCGTTTTTTCTGGCGCTGGCGGGGCAGATATTCTTGAGCTTTTACCAGTCCGGCACCGTGCTGCGGGAACTGGACGACCAGATGGGCAACTTCAACGCCATCAGCCGCTTTCAGAACGGTGTGGAGCGGAGCCTTTCGGCCATGGAAGATTACCGCTGGGAGTATGGCGACGCCAAAGCGCTGACAGAGGAGCTCCACAGCGCCTTTTCCGTTACCAACGCATGGCTCTGGCGCATCGAGAGCGACCTTGGCACTGTGAGTGAAGAGCAGTATCTGCTTTACAATGCCGTTTCCACTACCTACGACAGCTACACCGCACTGGTGGACCAGCTGGAAGAAGCGGTGGCCGCCGGTCAGGACACGAAAGCCGCCCAGCTCTACTATAATAAAATCGTACCCTGCGGCGGCTATCTGCGCCAGTACACCCAGCAGCTGCTGAACACGGCCATCACCGACGCTCAGGGGTCTTACACCACCGTGTCGGCCCTCAGCGACCGGGTGAAATGGGCGCAGACCGTCGTGGTGGCGCTCTGCCTTGCGCTGGGCTGCGTCATGGCCTTCTCGGTGCTGACGCTGCTGACCCCGGTGCAGCAGATGATCGGCGCCTCCCGGGAGGTCACCCGGGGCGAGTTCGACTCGCCCGACCTGCCTGCGCCCCGTCAGCCGGAAATGGCCCAGCTGACCGAAGCCTTCAACCACATGAAGCATTCGATGGCCGAGCAGGTGACCACCCTGCGGGAAAAAAACGAGATGGAGCGGGAGCTCCACCGCCAGAAGACGGAAGCTCTGGAATTACAGAACCGGATGGAGCGCAGCCGTTTGCAGCAGCTGCGCAGCCAGATCGACCCCCATTTCCTTTTCAACACCCTGAACGTCATTTTACAGACCGCCGGACAGGAAAAAGCCTACCGCACGCAGGCCCTCATCACGGCTCTGTCGCACCTGCTGCGCTACAGCCTGATGAGCAACGACGAGCAGGTGCCGCTGGCCCGGGAAGTGCGCATCGTGGACGAGTATTACTCGATTTATCACGTCCGCTTCGGCGACCGGGTGAAGATGGTGTGGCGCATCTCCGACTCCCTCGATTTGACGGAGACGATGGTGCCGTCCTTCATTTTGCAGCCCATCGTGGAGAATGCCTTCAAGCACGGCATCTCGCCCAAGGAAGAGGGCGGCGTGGTGCGCATCCGCATCAACCCGCTGCGGGATAAGGGGCTGCTCTACATCAGCGTCTGCGACAACGGCGTGGGCATCCAGCCCGAACAGCTGGCCCAGCTGAAAGCCGCGCTGGCCCAGCCCGGGGAGCGCTGGGAGCATATCGGCGTCTATAACGTGGCCGCACGGCTGCGGCTTCTGGATAAACGGGGGCGGCTGGTCATCCGCTCTCACCCGGGCCGGGGAACGGCCATCAGTATGTACCTGCCCCTTGTAGAACTTTTGGAGGAGGATTTGGACGATGATACGCCTGTTGATCGCGGATGACGAAAAGCTGGAGCGGGAGGCGCTTGCAGAGCTGGTCCAGCGCCGTTTTGAGCGGGATGTGGTCCTGGAGGTGGCGGAAAATGGCCGCAAAGCTGCCGACACGGCGGTGCTGTGGGGCGCAGACCTCATCCTGATGGATATTGAGATGCCGGGCATGAGCGGTCTCGACGCTGCCCGCGCCGTGCTGGCCCAGCGGCCTTCCTGCCGGGTCATCTTCGTCACGGCCTACAGCCTGTTCCAGTATGCCCATGAGGCGGTGCATCTGGGGGCCTGCGACTATCTGCTCAAGCCGGTGGACCCCGACGAGCTGGAAGCCTCGGTGCGCCGGGCTATGCGGCAGATCGAGACGGAGCGGAAGCTGGAAGAGCTGGCTGCCGCCCAGCCCCAGCCGGAGCAGACGGAGACCGAAGAAGAGGCGGAAGACGCCCCCGAGGAGGGTGAGAACAGCCAGACGGCCCTTGTCATGGCCCACGTCCGCCGCTACCTCGAGGATAATTATATGTTCGATCTGTCGCTGGACAGCGTGGGCGAGATCCTGCACATCAGCCCGGCCTACCTGTCGGCGCAGTTCAAGAAGTACCAGAAGATGAACTTCCTCGACTGCCTCACCGAGCTGCGCATCAACGCGGCAAAGGAATTGCTGGCCGACCCCTTCCGCTCCTCGGCAGAGGTGGCGTCGATGGTGGGCTACGAGGACGCCAGCTACTTCGCCCGGGCGTTCAAGAAACGCACCGGCATGACTCCCACCCAGTACCGCCGTCAGGCCGGCCAGAAGGCAAAGGCCGACCCGGAGGCCGGGCTGTGAGCGGGCGGATGATTTCCCGCCGCAGTGTGCTGGCGCTGGCCGCCTGTACGGCGCTGGGCGCTGCGGGCTGCAGCAAGACGGAAGAGTACAACGGACCGGAGCTCATCCTGCGCTACGCCGAGAACCAGCCCGAGGATTATCCCACCACTCAGGCCGCTCTGGCCTTCGCCGACCTCGTGGCCGAGCGGACGGAGGGGAGGGTCAAAGTCGTGGTCTACAGCGGCGGGGAGCTGGGGGCCGAACAGAGCGTCATCGAGCAGATGCAGTACGGCGGCATCGACTTTTCCCGCGTCTCTCTGAGCCAGCTGGCCGAGTATCAGCCGGCCCTGAGCGTATTGCAGCTTCCTTTTCTCTATACCGACGCGCCCCAGATGTGGCGGGTGCTGGACGGTGAGATCGGCGATGAATTCCTCTCCGGCCTCGGCGCGATGGACCTCGTGGGCCTGTCGTGGTTCGACGCCGGTGTCCGCAGCTTCTACACCCGCGAAAAGGTGGAGACGCTGGCGGACCTCGCGGGGCTGACGCTCCGGGTGCAGGAGTCGGACATGATGAGCGAGATGATACTGGACCTCGGCGCAGAGCCCGCGCAGGTGGTCTACAGCCGGGTCTATGCAGCCCTGCACAACGCCGAGATAGACGGCGCGGAAAACAACTGGCCCAGCTATGAGGCTATGGGCCACTACGAGGTGGCCCCCTATTTCTTAAAGGATGAGCACACCCGTGTGCCGGAGTTGCAGCTGGCCAGCGAGGCCGCGATGGAAAAGCTGGCAGAGCTGGACGAGCGCTTCCCGGACATCATCCGCGCCTGCGGAAAGGAGAGCGCTCTGACCGAACGCCGCCTCTGGGGGGAGCGGGAGGCCAGCGCCGAGAAGCATATGAGGGAATGGGGCGTGGAGGTGACGATCCTCTCTGCCGCCGAGAAAGCCCGCTTCCGGGCGGCAGTCGAGCCCATATACGCGTTTTTTGAGGAGCAGAGCTGCCTCATCCAGCGCATCCGCGAAGCCTGAAAAGTGCAAGAGATATTACATTGTATTCATCTTGTTGGGCAGTGTGCTGAATAAACTGCACTATGACTTGTGGGAACTGCACAAAAGTGTTTCTCACATTTTTTTGAAAAACAGGACATTTTTCATAAGCCCTTGTTCTGACTAAAAAAATTTGCTAAAGTGTGTACAGTAAATGAACGGACGGTGTGCGACCCGTGCAGAGCACACCGCCCTGAATGAGGAAAATCTAAGGAGGATTTTATCATGAAGAAGATTTCTCGTCGTAGCTTTCTGGCAGCAGCCGGTGTTTCCGCCGCTGCTCTGGCACTGACCGCCTGCGGTGGCTCCAGCAACAGCACTGCTGCTTCTACCGCTACCTCTGCTGCAGCTTCCACCGCTCCCGCTGGTGATGCCGCAGCTGCTGCTTCCGACCCGAAGGTGACTCTGGTCTACGCCGAGGTCAACCCGCTGGATACCATCGTCGGCCAGACCGGTTCTCACTTCAAGGAGAAGGTCGAGGAGCTGACCGGCGGCTCCGTCGTCGTCGATGTGCAGGCTTCCGGCGTTCTGGGCTCTGAGAACGACGTTCTGGACGCTATCCTCGGCGGCTCCACCTCCATCGACATCAGCCGTATCTCCGCTTTCGCACTGACCAGCTACGGCTGCAACAAGTCCAAGCTGCTGTCCATCCCCTTCACCTTCGAGAACCGCGCACACTTCTGGAACTTCGCCAACAGCGAGCTGGCACCTGAGTTCCTGAACGAGCCCCAGGAGCTGGGCCTGCCCGTTCGTGGTATCTTCTACGGCGAGGAGGGCTTCCGTCACTTCTTCACTGTCAAGCCCGTTTCCGGCATCGCTGATTTCAAGGGCCTGAAGCTGCGCGTGTCCAACGACCCCGTCATGAACGGCATGGTCGAGGGTCTGGGCGCTAACCCCACCGTCGTCTCCTTCGGCGAGCTGTACAGCGCACTGCAGACCGGCGTTGTCGATGGCGCTGAGCAGCCCATCGCAAACTACAAGTCCAACGCCTTCCCCGAGGTCGCTAACAACCTGATCCTCGACGGCCATACTCTGGGCGCTGTGCAGGCTGTCATTACCGACAACGCCTGGAACAAGCTGACCGAGAACCAGCAGGCTGCCGTCATGGAGGCTGCTGCGGATACGCAGGCCTTCAACGCTGACCTGTCCGAGACCGCTGAGAACAAGGTCCTCGACGAGCTGAAGTCTTCCGGCTGCAACGTCGTCGATGTCCCCGATAAGGCTCCCTGGCAGGAGGCTTGCGCTAAGGTCATCAGCGAGAACACTTCCGATCAGGCTGAGCTGTATCAGCAGCTGCTGGATATGAAGGCCTGATAAAAGCGCCTTTATCCTGAAGTAGTACATAGCCCGGCGGGGGACTACGGGATACGCCCGCAGACCCGCCGGGCTTTTTATAAGAGTATGGAGGAGATCCTATGCCGAAAATCTTTACCACTCTGGATAAGATCAAGCCGGCGTACGACGTCACCTACAAAGTGGTCCTGTTTATCTGCAAGATGCTGCTGATCGTGGATATTCTCATCACCACCATGTCGGTCATTGGTCGTTACGTCCCGTTCATCCCGGACCCTGCATGGTCTGAAGAAGTCGTTCTGACCTGCATGAGCTACATGGCCGTGCTGAGTGCTGCTCTGGCCATCCGCCGCGGCGCACACATCCGCATGACCGCATTTGACGTCTATCTGCCCAAGATCGCCGTCAAGGTGCTGGACATCCTCGCCGATCTGGCGGTCTGCATCCTCGGCCTCATCATGCTGGTTGTGGGCTGGAACTACGCCACCACCCTGGGCGGCCGCGGCTTCTATGTCTCGATGCCCTGGCTGAGCCGTTTCTGGATGTACTTCCCCGTGCCTCTGGCCGGTGTCGCCATGATCATCTTCGAGATCGAGGCCCTGTACAACCACATCAAGAGCATTTTTGTAAAGGAGGAGAACTAATATGACAGTCCAGACACTGGCAATCGTTGTCCTTCTTGTCAGCTTCTTCGTCATGATCTTCCTGCGCTTCCCCATCGCATACGCCGTTGGCCTGTCCAGCGTGCTGTGCATGATGGTGCAGGGCCAGGCGCTGACCGATGTCTGCCGCCTGATGGTCAAGGGTATCTCGTCCTTCAGCCTGATGGCCGTCCCGTTCTTCATCACCATGGGCGTCCTCATGGGCAGCGGCGGCATCTCCGAAAAGCTGATCGCTCTGGCTGACGCCTGCGTCGGCTGGATGCGCGGCGGCATGGCAATGGTCAACATCGTTGCTTCCTACTTCTTCGGCGGCATTTCCGGTTCTGCTTCCGCAGATACCGCTTCCATCGGCTCTATCATGATCCCCATGATGGTCGATCAGGGCTACGACGCCGACTTCTCCACCGCTGTCACCATCACCTCCTCCTGCGAGGGCCTGCTGGTCCCCCCGAGCCACAACATGGTCATCTACGCCACCACCGCAGGCGGCATCTCCGTGGGCAGCCTGTTCCTGGCAGGCTACCTGCCCGGCGCTCTACTGGCCATCGTCCTGATGATCGGCTCCTACATCATCTCTGTTAAAGAGAATTATCCCAAGGGATCTCCCTTCACCATCAAAGGCTTCATCAAGCAGCTGGGTACCTCTATCTGGGCTTTGGCCGCAGTCGTCATCGTCGTGTTCGGCGTTGTCGGCGGTGTGTTCACTGCTACGGAGTCCGCTGCTATCGCAGTTATCTACTCTCTGCTGGTCTCCGTCTTCGTCTACAAGGGCCTCGACTGGAAGGGCGTCTGGCACGCTCTGGACGAGTGCGTCAACACTCTGTCCATCGTCCTGATCCTGATCGCCACCTCTGCCGTGTTCGGCAACTGCCTGACCATGCTGCACGTGCCTGATCTGGCCGCAAACGCCATCACCAGCGTCACCAGCAACCCCTACATCATCGCACTGCTCATCGACCTCATCATTCTGGTGCTGGGCATGATCATGGATATGGCTCCCATCATCCTGATCGCTACCCCCATCCTGCTGCCCATCGCCACCTCCATCGGCATCGACCCCATCCAGTTCGGTATCATCATGGTCCTGAACTGCGGCATCGGCCTGCTGACCCCCCCTGTCGGCGCTGTTCTGTTCATCGGCTCTGCTGTTGCGAAGCGCCCCATGGAGAAGGTCGTCAAGGCTACCCTCCCGTTCTATCTGTGCATGTTCATCGCTCTGCTGCTGCTGACCTTCGTGCCTGACATCAGCCTTGCGATCCCCAAGCTGCTGGGCGGCTACGTCAGCCCCATCGCCAACCCGCTTGGCCCGGTGTTCATCCACTGATAAGCTGATAAGCTCATCCTCCTCCGGATGGTAAAAGGAAAGCCCCCGCCTGTCACAAGGCGGGGGCTTTCCGGCGTTATAGAATCGTCTGAAGTGCCGGAGCACTGCATTTCATGAGCTTTTTCAGGGTCAGTTTCTGCTGAGAGATTTGATATAGCAGCTGCGCAGCCAGCTCCTCGGGCGGGGCGGAAAGCTCGGGCAGGAATGCGTGCGCCGCCCGGGTAAAGGCGTGGATGCCCTCTTCTGTCTCAAGCACCACCAGCTGGGTATGCCCCCGCAGCAGGGCAAACAGTCCGACCTGATACTCCCGGGTGTCCAGCAGAAGCTCCATCTCGTCGGCGGTGAGGACGAGAATGTCTGCGAAGGGGAGAAACTGCAGTACCGTGTCCCGCAGGGTCTTCTCGCCGGGCCAGAGGGCAGGGCGGAGAGAGGGGACAAAGCAGACCGGCACACCGGCGGTGCGGGCGGTGTCCAGCGCGGCAAGATGGGCGTAGCGGCAGGGGCTGTCCACGAGGCAGGCGCTGGAAAAGGCCAGCATTTCAGCATCTGCGGCCCAGTCAGCGCCCAGCTGTTCGGGTGCATAGAGCAGCTCCGAAGAACGGGTGCGGCAGCCTAGCTGTTCGCCGCCGCCGTCGAACAGCAGCGGCGTGGGGGCGCGGGAGGTGAAGCAGACCCGGCTGATGTCCACACCGGCAGTAGATAAAGCGTCCGCGATGCGGTGTCCGAAAGCATCCTCGCCAAGCTGCGTTAAAAGAGAGGCTCTGCCGCCCTGTGCGGCATAAGCCAGTGCCAGCGAGACGGCGCTTCCACCCATGCAGGGAGAAAACGTCTTTGCCGACGCCAGCGGCGCGGTGCTGTTCAATTCCAGCCACGCTTCGCCCAGACAGTATAAAGTCTTGCCCGGCATGATGCACCCTCCCTTCTGCCTGTTTTCAAAAACAAACTACAGTATACACCCATCCGGGCGTTTGTGCAAATGGAGAGCTTGACAGCTTCGGTCGGATTGTGATAAACTGACGCAATATGGCAGTATATCTAAAATTTGAATGATAAAAATGTGACATTTGACGAGGAGAACATGAGCCTTACCAAACAGTATTTCAAATACGTCAGCCAGAACATCTTCGGCCTGCTGGGTACGTCCTGCTACATCCTGGCCGATACCTATTTCATCTCGCAGGCGGCAGGCACCAGCGGTGTGGCTCTGCTGAACCTCTGCCTGCCCATCTACAACTTCATCTTCGCCATCGGCTCCATGCTGGGCCTCGGCGCGGCCACCCGCTACGCCATCCTCCGGGCGCAGGGCGACGAGCGGTCGGAGCGCTATTTCTCCAACGCCCTGCTTTGGGCGCTGGTGTTCGCCCTGCCCTTCATGCTGGCGGGCATCTTCTGCCCCGAGGTGCTGCTGCGGTTCATGGGCGGCGACGCGGAGATTGTTGCACTCGGCGTGGGGTACGCCCGCATCTTCCTGCTGTTCACGCCCTTCTTCATGTGCAACTACATCGTCTCAGCCTTTGTCCGGAACGATGGCGATCCCTCACTGGCCATGGTGGCGACCCTCTGTGGAAGCCTCTTCAACGTGGTGTTCGATTACATCTTCATGTTCCCCATGGGCCTCGGCCTGCCCGGCGCGGCGCTGGCGACGGCAGTCTCGCCGGTGTTGAGCATTGCGATCTGCAGCCGCCACTTCTTCAAAAAGAGCAGCACCGTCCGTCTTGTGCGGCAGCTGCCCTCGCCGAAGCTGCTGGCCCAGAGCTGCCAGCTGGGCGTCTCGGGCTTCGTGGGAGAGATGTCCTCCGGCGTGACCACCACCGTCTTCAACCTGCTGCTCCTGCGTTTGGCGGGCAATGTGGCCGTGGCGGCTTACGGCGTCGTGGCGAACTACGCGCTGGTGGCGACCGCTATCTTCAACGGCGTGGCCCAGGGAGCACAGCCGCTGGTCAGCAGGTGCTACGGCAAAAACGATGCCGCCGGTGCCCGCAAGCTCCTGTTGCTGGGCAGCGGAACAGCGCTTGCGCTGGCGGCGGCACTGTATGCAGTTCTGTTCGGGTTCACCGGGCCGATCGTCGCGGTCTTCAACAGTGAGAACTCGGCCCTCATGGCGCAGTATGCCTTCAGCGGGATGCGCATCTACTTCCTCGGCTATTTCTTCGCGGGCTTCAATATCGTGGCCGCCGGCTATCTGGGCGCGGTGGACCGCCCCGCAGAGGCTTCTGCGACGTCGCTTTCCCGCGGCATCGTGGCCATCGTGGCCTGCTCTCTGGTGCTGAGCGCCCTCTTCGGGATGAACGGCGTCTGGGCCGCGTTCCCGGCCTCTGAGGCCATCACGGCCTGCCTGACCCTCTTCCTGCTGAAGCGGAAAAATTAAATAAACAATTCCTGTTCCAACCGCTGCTGCTCGGGCGAAAGCTCGGGCAGTGCGCTCCGACCGGCCATCGCCCGCCACTGCGTGGGAGATTGGCCGGTCGTTTTTTTGAAGACGCGGCAGAGGTAGTTGGCCCCCGAGAAACCGCAGAGGCTGGCGATGACATCCAGCGTGTACTCCCGATGGAGCAGCAGACGCATGGCGGCTTCTATGCGGACGCTGGTGAGGTACCGCCCTGGCGAGACACCCAGCGCCGCCGTGAAGGCCCGGACGAGGTGGCTCTTGGAGACACCCAGCCGCTCGCTCAGCTCTTCCACGCCGTAGAGCCCAGCGTAGTTCCTGCGGATGTCCTCGATGGCGACGGCCACCAGCGGGGGCAGGGCAGGGGCGGCGCTGTCGGCGTCTGAGAGCTCGCACAGCAGCGCGAAGGCCAGCTGACTGCGCACCCGCTCCGAGGCGTCCCGCTCTTCGGCAAGGCGCCCCATCAGCTCTGCCGCCGCCGGGCAGGTCTCGCCCCGGGCGAGGAAGGGCATTTCGGAAAGCCCTGCGAGGAACTGTTCTGCTGCCTGCCCGGTGAGCTGGACGCAGAGCAGATGGCACTCGTTTTCCGGCGCAAGGGTCAGCGGCCCCCGGCTCAGCACGAGATGGCCCGCTGCGGCATTCTGGGGCGGCAGCAACAGGGCAGAACCTGCCGGCATCAGTTCGAGATCGGACAGAGAGACGACACATTTTCCGCTGGAAATGAGGCAGACCCAGAGCCCTTCGCCCCGCAGGGTGAGGGGCTCTTCCGGCTGGGCATCCTCCACGATGCCGAGGGCGGCAGTCGTGCTGGGAGAGTAAATCAATATCTGACACCTCAAATCAATAAAATGCTATTTTATAACACAAAATAATCTGCTATTATAATAGCAATGAAACGGCTCATCGTCAAGCTGAGCCTTTGAGTGCAACAACATCAATGGAGGAAAAAGCTTTATGGCTTCTATCAGCTGCCAGCATATCTACAAGATCTACCCCGGTGCTACGGCTCCTTCCGTCACCGATTTCAACCTGGAGATCCAGGACAAGGAATTCATCATCTTCGTCGGCCCCTCTGGCTGTGGTAAGTCCACCACCCTGCGCATGATCGCCGGTCTGGAGGAGATCTCCAAGGGCGAGATGTACATCGGCGGCCGCCTCATCAACGACGTTCCCCCGAAGGACCGCGACATCGCCATGGTCTTCCAGAGCTACGCTCTGTACCCCCACATGACCGTCTACAAGAACATCGCTTTCGGTCTGGAACTGCGCAAGACCCCGAAGGACGAGATCGACCGCCGCGTCCACGAGGCTGCTAAGATCCTGGAGATCGAGCACCTGCTGGACCGCAAGCCCAAGGCTCTGTCCGGTGGTCAGCGCCAGCGTGTCGCTCTGGGTCGTGCAATGGTTCGTAACCCGGCAGTCTTCCTGCTGGACGAGCCTCTGTCCAACCTGGACGCTAAGCTGCGTACCTCCATGCGCACCGAGATCATCAAGCTGCACAAGAAGCTGGCTACCACCTTCATCTACGTTACCCACGACCAGACCGAGGCTATGACCATGGGCGACCGTATCGTTGTCATGAAGGACGGCATCATCCAGCAGGTCGATACCCCGCAGAACCTGTACGATATGCCCTGCAACATGTTCGTCGCAGGCTTCATCGGCAGCCCCCAGATGAACTTCCTGGACGGCACCATCGTCAAGAAGGGCGACCAGTACAGCGTCGATCTGGGCGGCGACCTCATCCCCCTGCCCAAGGAGAAGACCGCTGACGGCAAGCTGGATTCCTACGTCGGCAAGAAGGTCAAGATGGGCATCCGTCCCGAGGACATCGACGATGAGCCCGAGTTCATGGCAAAGCACACCGACTGCCAGCTGGATGCTCAGGTCGATGTCTCTGAGATGATGGGTGCTGAGATCTACCTGTACCTGGAGTACAAGGGCAACAAGATGACCGCCCGTGTCGCTCCCACCTCCAAGGCCCGCAACGGAGACACCGTCCGCGTTGCCTTCGATCCCCACAAGGTCCATCTGTTCGACGTCGAGACCGAGCAGACCATCCTGAACTGAATAAGATAGTCTACGATCATTTTTGATCCTCCTATCATAAGAAAAGCCGTCGGGCCGCAAGGCCCGGCGGCTTTTCCTGTGCCGGAAAAAGCCATAATAAAAACCCATGCTGCGGCAAAGCAAAACGCAGCATGGGTGCGAAAATGGCTTATGAAGTCAGGGAACGCTTAGATCAGCGGGCCTTGACGTACTTGTGCAGGGTAGCGCGGACAGCGCCGGGGCCTGCGAACAGCTCCTTGGCCATGGACTCGATCTTCTCGCCCAGACCGACGGCATACAGGTCCACGCCGAAGACATCGGTGCGGCTGTACAGAGCCTTCAGGCAGGAGAAGTCCTGCTCGCCGGCTTCCACCTTCAGGGGAGCCACGATGGCCTGCAGCTCAGCCAGCAGCGGGTCAGTGGAGATCTCGAAGGGCTGGCAGTTGTCATCCAGACCGGTCAGGTAGCGGGCATAGCCTGCCAGCACCAGCGGGATGAGGACGAGGTTGGACTTGTCCAGACCGCGCTCTTCGTAAGCCTTGATGGTCTCGCCGAAGCGGATGGCCAGCTTCTGGGAGGTATCGGTGGCGATTCGCTGGGGAGCGTCGGGCATGAAGGGGTTGGGCAGACGGCGGTTGATGACAGCGCCGATAAACTCGTAGGGGTTCAGAACGCCGGGGTCAACGACGACGGGCATCGCCTCGATGTAACCGATCTTCTGGATGAAGCTGCGCAGATCCTCGTCTGCCATCTCGGCGGAGATGAGGGTGTAGCCCAGCATGCAGCCGTAGATGGACATGGCGGTGTGCAGGGGGTTGAGGCAGGTGCAGACCTTCATCTTCTCGATCTTATCGACGGTCTCGCGGTCGCAGTAGAGGACACCGCCCAGCTCCAGCGGAGGACGGCCATTGGTGTAGTGATCCTCGATGCAGAGGTACTGGGTCTCCTCGGCGTTGACGAAGGGAGCGGTGAAGGTGTGCTTCTCGGTAACGATGGTGTAGTTGTCCTCAAAGCCATCGTTTGCCAGCATCTCCTGCACCTTTGCGTCCGGGCGCGGGGTGATCTTATCGATCATGCTCCACGGGAAGGTGACCTTGCTCTCGTCCTGCACATAAGCCAGGAACTCGGCGGGCACCAGACCCTGCTCGACCCACTTGGAGGCGTAGGCAAAGACCGCAGCCTTGACCTTATCGCCGTTGTGAGAGCAGTTGTCCATGCTCTGGACGGTCAGGGGCAGAGCACCGGCCTTGAAGCGCTCGTAGAGCAGGGCCGTGACCTTGCCCATGGCCAGCACGGGGGTCAGGCCGCGCTCCAGATCAGCAGGAGCAACGCCGTAGCCCTTCTCAGTGATGGTGAAGGAGATCATCTGCAGACTGGGGTTCTGGAAGATCTCCACCAGACGTGCCCAGTCCTCGCCGAAGGAGTAGTCGGCCTTCAGGCTCTCGGTGACGGAGGCGATGACCTTCTTTTCGATGTCGCCGGTGGACTTCAGGCAGACCAGCAGGCTCAGGTTGTCGTAGGGCTGGTAAGCCTTGTCGATGATCTCGTAGTCGAAGCTCTCGGCCACGATGACGCCGCGGTCATACTTGCCGCTGTTCAGTGCGTCGTTCAGGATGGCAGCCGGGAATGCGCGGAAGATGTTGCCGGCACCGAAGTGGACCCAGGTGGGTTCTGCGTGGGTCTTGGCCTTGACGGCCTCAACGTCGAACTTGGGCAGCTCGTAGCCCTTTTCTGCCCACTCGGCGGACAGATTGCCGTTCTTAATATCAGTCAGCTTCATGATATATCAGCCCTTCTTCTTCTCTTCGTCCAGACGGTCCAGCAGGTCCCAGACGCCCAGCATATACTGGATGCCCAGCGCACGGTCATACTTGCCGTAGCCGGGGCGGCAGCTGCCAGGGCCTTCCTCCCACAGCTGACGGCCATGGTCGGGGCGGATGTAGCCCTCGAAGCCGCAGTCATGGTAGGCGCGCAGGATCTCGATGATGCCGGTCTCGCCGCAGCAGTCGCGGTGGGCAGCCTCGGAGAAGTCGCCGTTGGGGAAGTGATGGATGTTGCGGATGTGTGCGAATGCGATGCGGTCGCAGTGCTTGCGGACGATCTCAGCCACATTGTTGTTGGGGTTGGCGTTCAGGCTGCCGGAGCAGAGGGTCAGGCAGTTGTACTCGTCGTCCACCATGCTCAGGAAGCGGTCGATGCTCTCGGCATCCACCAGCAGGCGGGGCAGGCCGAAGATGTCCCAAGGGGGATCGTCCATGTGGATGGCCATCTTGATGTCGCACTCGCGGCAGGTGGGCATCAGGGCTTCGAGGAAGTACTTCAGGTTCTCCCAGAGCTTTTCCTTGGTGACAGGGGCGTAGGCCTTGAACAGCTCGTCCAGCTTTGCCATGCGCTCCGGCTCCCAGCCGGGGAAGGTCATGTTGTACTTCTCAGTGAAGGACATGATGTACTCGGCCATGGACTTGTAGTCGCCCTTGATCTTGTCCTTCTCGTAGAACAGTGCGGTGGAGCCGTCGCCGACGGGGTGGAACAGGTCGGTGCGGGTCCAGTCGAAGATGGGCATGAAGTTGTAGCAGATGACCTTGACACCGAACTTGGACAGGTTGCGGATGCACTGCTTGTAGTTCTCGATGTACTTATCGCGGGTGGGCAGGCCGATCTTGATGTCGTCGTGGACGTTGACAGACTCGACAACGTCCATGTCGAAGCCGTAAGCGTGGATCTGGTCTGCGACCTTCTGGATCTCGTCGATCTCCCAGATCTCGCCGGGCATCTTGTTGTGCAGCGCCCAGACGATGCTGGTCACGCCGGGGATCTGCTTGATGTCGCTGAGGGTGACGGGGTCGTTGCCCTCGCCATACCAGCGCCAACCCATTTTCATAGGCATAGTGGATGTCCTCCGTTAATATTGCTTTGCGTTTATGCGCGGCAGGAGTGCCTCGCTCTCTCACTTATATTCTAATATATCAGTTGAGAATTGGCAATAGTCGATTTGCTGAGTTTTGATGTTTTTTCTTGTATACTTTAGACAAAATGGCATGGAAATGACAAAAAAGAGCGCCAGCTCCGGCAAAGCCGGGACTGGCGCTCCTGTCGCAGAGTCTGAGTTAGCGCTTCACGTTGAAGGCAGCCATGCCGGGGTAGACGGCGCTGCCGCCCAGCTGCTCCTCGATGCGCAGCAGCTGGTTGTACTTTGCCACACGCTCGGTGCGGCTGGGGGCGCCGGTCTTGATCTGGCAGGTGTTCAGGGCCACGGCCAGGTCGGCGATGGTGGTGTCCTCAGTCTCGCCGGAGCGGTGAGAGCTGATGGCGGTGTAGCCGGCCTTGTGAGCCATCTTGATGGCTTCCAGAGTCTCAGATACAGAGCCGATCTGGTTCAGCTTGATGAGGATGGCGTTGCCGGCACCCAGCTGGATGCCCTTGGCCAGACGCTCGGTGTTGGTGACGAACAGGTCGTCGCCAACCAGCTGGACCTTGCCGCCCAGCTCGCGGGTCATCTCCTGCCAGCCTTCCCAGTCCTCTTCGTCCAGACCGTCCTCGATGGAGATGATGGGGTACTTTTCCACCAGCTTCTTCCAGTGTTCGATGAGCTCACTGGAGGTGAACTCGGTGCCGGCCTTGGGCAGCTTGTAGAAGCCCTTGCCCTTGGGGCTCTTCCACTCGGAGGAAGCAGCGTCCATGGCCAGCATGAAGTCCTTGCCGGGAAGATAACCGGCCTTCTCGATGGCGGCCAGAATGGTCTCAATGGTCTCCTCGTCGCTGGACAGGTTGGGAGCGAAGCCGCCCTCGTCGCCGACGGAGGTGGCCAGACCCTTTGCCTTCAGGATGGAAGCCAGAGCGTGGAAGACCTCGGCGCACCAGCGCAGGCCCTCCTTAAAGGAAGGTGCGCCCACGGGCATGATCATGAACTCCTGGGTGTCCACGGTGTTGGTGGCGTGTGCGCCGCCGTTCAGGATGTTCATCATGGGGACGGGCAGGCGGTTGCCGTTCACGCCGCCGAGGAAGCGGTAGAGGGGCATGTCCAGCGAGGTGGCAGCAGCGCGGCAGGCAGCGATGGAAACAGCCAGAATGGCGTTTGCGCCCAGCTTGGATTTGTCCTTGGTGCCGTCAGCGTCGATCATAGCCTTGTCGATGGCGTAGATGTCGGAAGCATCCATGCCGATGACAGCATCAGCGATGACGGTGTTGATGTTCTCCACAGCCTTGGTGACGCCCTTGCCCAGATAGCGGCCCTTGTCGCCGTCGCGCAGCTCCAGGGCTTCAAACTCGCCGGTGGATGCGCCGGACGGTGCGCAGCCCCGGGCCACGGTGCCGTCGGCGAGGGTGATCTCAGCCTCAACAGTGGGGTTGCCGCGGGAGTCCAGGATCTCACGGCCCTGAACGTCTACGATCTCAAGATAGTTCATGATTTGTACCTCCATATATAATAGGAATGGATGCGCTCTTCTCATTTGGATAGTATATGCTAACTAACCGATATTATCCTACCATGATTCGGCCCGGGATGCAAGAGGATACATGGATGTTAGTGCAAGCAAACTTCAGGGGAGGAAAGTTGTGTCATTTTTTTGTTACTTGTGAATCAATTTCATGTTCTGTTTTTCTCAGGTGAACAATTTGAAAAAGTGACCAAAAATCGACGCTTTGTTTTGTTAAAAATAGCAAGTTTTGCCTGAAACCCCTCCCAAACTATGGACGATTTGTGAATTGCGGACTTGCACCGAAGTGCTTATAATAAGACTCAAGGAAGCAGAGCTGCTTTGAGGGAAGAGAGAGCTGCTTCCTTAACAGCTTTTCGGGACACTGGCTCATGGGCCGTGCGCGAGGGCTGCAAATAACACGAATGCTTCCAAATAGCAGGAGGATATAGACTTATGAAAAACATGATCTCTCGTCGTAACTTTCTGGCTGCTGCCGGTGTCGTGGCTGCTGCCGGTGTTCTGACCGCCTGCGGCGGCTCTTCCAGCACCGCAGCTTCCGCTGCCGGTTCTACCGCAGCAGCTGCTTCCGGCGACACCATCAAGGTCGGCGTTATGGGTCCCCTGAGCGGCAACGTCTCCGTTTACGGTCAGGCTGTTGTCAACGGTGCTACCCTGTACCTGAAGCAGGTCAACGCCAACGGCGGCATCAACGGCAAGCAGATCGAGATCCTCACCGAGGACGAGCAGGGCGACGCTACGCAGGCTGTCAACTGCTTCACCAAGATGGTGGACGAGGGCATGACCGCTCTGATCGGCGACGTTACCACCACCCCGACTCTGGCAGTTGTTGCTGAGAGCGCAGACTACAATATGCCCATGGTCACCGCTTCCGCTACCGCTGAGGCTGTCACCTACGATACCGAGACTGATACCGTGAACGCAAACGTCTTCCGCGCCACCTTCACCGACCCGTTCCAGGGCATCAAGATGGCTGACTACGCATACCAGAAGCTGGGCTACACCAAGGCAGCCGTCATCTTCAAGAAGGGCGCTGACTACAACGAGGGTCTGGCAGAGAACTTCGTCAACGAGTTCGAGTCTCTGGGCGGCACCATCGTCGATCAGGAGAGCTACTCTGAGGGCGACGTGGACTTCAAGACTCAGCTGACCACAATCCTCGGCAAGGACCCCGAGACCGTCTTCTGCCCCAACTACTACGAGGAAGTGGGCCAGATCCTGTCTCAGGCTGAGAGCGTCGGCCTGACCGTTCCGTTCCTGGGCGGCGACGGCTGGGATGGTCTGGAAGGCTACGCCACCAACGATCAGCTGAAGGACACTTACTTCTGCGCTAACTACGCAAAGGGCTCCAACTCCGAGTTTGAGGATGCCTACAAGGCAGAGTACGGTCAGGAGTACCCCAACGGCTTCTCTCCTCTGGGCTACGATGCAGCAAAGACCGTCGTCTACGGCCTGCAGGCTGCTGAGGATGCCGGTCTCGAGGCTGGCACCGACGATTACAAGCAGGCTGTCATCGATGCCATTGCCTCCGGCACCATCGACGGCATCACCGGCACATTCACCTTCGACGAGCATCACGACCCCGTCAAGCAGACTGCTATCCTGACCTATGTGGACGGCAAGCCGGTGCTGAAGGAAATGTTCTGATCCCAGCTTTCTTCCATCGACCGGTGATGGAAGCGCCGCTGAGATCCGAATGATCGTAAATTGACCCGACTGCGGAGAACGCCGGAACAGTATTGCCCCGGTGATCTCCGCTTTTTTGGTAAAAAAGTGTATCCCCACATAAGGCGTGCAACAGCGCCGGAAAGAAAGGAAGTATCCATCCATGACAGTGTTTTTCAGTCAGCTCATCAACGGCTTGTCGCTGGGCAGCATCTATGCACTGATCGCACTGGGCTACAGCATGGTGTACGGCATCATCCTGCTGCTGAACTTTGCCCACGGCGACGTCATCATGGTGGGCGCGTACATGTCTTGGTTCGTCATGAACCAGCTGGGCCTCGGCCCGGTCACGGCGGTCTGTGCCACCATCCTCACCTGTACGCTGCTGGGCGTAGTCATCGAAAAGATCGCCTACACCCCGCTGCGCAGCGCACCCCGTATCTCTCTGCTCATCACAGCCATCGGCGTGTCGTTCTTCCTCGAGTACACGGCTGAGCTGGTCATGGGCTCGGGCGCAAAGGTCATCCCGTCTTACTACGACAACAAGACCTTCTATCTGGGCAAAGTGCCTCTGGGCCTGACCTCCATCATCACGCTGGTGGTCACCGTGCTGTCCATGCTGGTGCTGACCTTCCTCGTCCAGAAGACCAAGCTTGGCAAGGCCATGCGCGCCGTCTCTGAGGATATGGACGCTGCCCGCCTGATGGGCATCAACGTCAACAGCACCATCTCCTTTACCTTCGCGGTCGGCTCTGCACTGGCCGGCATCGGCTCGGTGCTGTACTGCTGCTCCTACCCGCAGGCCACTCCCACCATGGGCTCCATGCTGGGCCTGAAAGCCTTCGTCGCCGCCGTTCTGGGCGGCATCGGCTCCATCCCGGGCGCAATGGTCGGCGGCATCGTCATCGGCCTGTGCGAGTGCTTCGTTTCCGCCATCGGCCTGTCTGCCTGGAAGGACGCTGTCACGTTCGCCATCCTCATCATCGTGCTGCTGTTCAAGCCCACGGGCTTCCTTGGCCGCAAGGTGCAGGAAAAGGTGTAAGGAGGGCATGAAGATGAACAAGAATCGCAAAACGCTCAAAATGCCCGTGCGCTACCTCATGAACGCCGTGCTGGTGGTGCTGCTGTTCCTGGCCCTTTCCTACATGACCGGCAACATGCTCTCCACTTACCAGAACAAGGTGCTCATGACCGTGGGCATCAACATCATCCTGGCCGTGTCCCTGAACGTGGCCACCGGCTATCTGGGCCAGCTGCCGCTGGGCCACGCCGGTTTCATGGCCGTGGGTGCTTACACCTGCGCCCTCTTCACCAAGTACAGCCCTCTGCCCGATGGCGTTGCCTTTGCCATCGGCCTTGCACTGGGCGCTGTGATGGCCGGCCTGTTTGGCGTCCTCATCGGCGTCCCGGCCCTCCGTCTGACCGGTGACTATCTGGCCATCCTGACCCTGGGCTTCGGCGAGATCATCCGCATCACCCTGAACAACATCGACGATGTGCTGGGCTACAGCCTGTTCTACGGCTCCAAGGGCCTCAAGAACATCCCCAAGTACTCCAACTTCGCCAATGTCTTCCTCTGTGTGGTCATTACCTGCTTCCTCATCCATGCCATGATGAAGAGCCGCCACGGCCGTGCCGTCCTCGCCATCCGTGACAACGAGATCGCTGCCGAGAGCTGCGGCATCCAGACTACTTATTATAAGGTCATGGCCTTCGCTTTCTCCGCTGCCTTTGCCGGTCTGGCCGGTGGTCTGTACGCCTGCTACATCGGCGTTCTGAACCCCTCCACCTTCGGCTTCATGAAGTCCATCGAGATCCTGGTCATGGTGGTTCTGGGCGGCATGGGCTCCATGCTGGGTTCCATCCTTTCCGCTACCGTCCTGACCATCCTGCCCGAGGCTACCCGCAGCTTCGACAGCTACCGCATGGTCATCTACTCGCTGGTGCTCATCTTGATGATGATCTTCCGTCCGGGCGGACTGCTGGGCAGCTACGATTTCTCCATGAGCCGCATCGTGGAAAAGGTCATGAACGGCGAGCTGTTCCACAAGAAGAATGCTGACAAGGAGGGCGCAGACCATGAGTGAGTTCCAGACGAAGTTACACAGCGTCCCTTCCGGCGGCTTCCTGACTGACCGCGACAAGGATAAAAAGCCCATCCTCGACGTCCGTGAACTGGGCATCGACTTCGGCGGCCTGACCGCCGTGGACGGCTTCAACCTGATGATTGGCCGCAACGAGATCACCGGCCTCATCGGCCCCAACGGCGCCGGTAAGACCACCGTCTTCAACCTGCTGACCAACGTCTACCAGCCCACCCGCGGCTCCATCCTCATCGATGGGATGCCCACCGCCGGCAAAAAGACCTATCAGGTCAACCGGATGGGCGTGGCTCGTACTTTCCAGAATATCCGCCTGTTCAAGGACCTGTCCGTCATCGACAACATCAAGGTGGGCCTCCACGAGTCCATGAAGTACAATCTGGGCTCCTCTCTCATCCGCCTGCCCAACTACTGGAAGGAAGAGAAGCGCTGCACCGAACGTGCTTTCGAGCTGCTGGACATCTTCCACATGGCTGACCTCGCCGATGCACAGGCCGGCAGCCTGCCCTACGGCGCACAGCGCCGTCTGGAGATCATGCGCGCGCTGGCTACCAGCCCGAAGCTGCTGCTTCTGGACGAGCCGGCCGCCGGCATGAACCCCTCCGAGACCGCAGAGCTGACTGAGACCATCCGCCGCATCCGCGACGAGTTCAACATTGCTGTCCTGCTCATCGAGCATGATATGAGCCTCGTTATGGGCATCTGCGAGGGCATCGCCGTGCTGAATTTTGGCCGCATCATCGCCAAGGGTACGCCGGACGAGATCCGCAACAATCCCCAGGTCATCGAAGCCTACCTGGGCAAGAAGGAGGGCTGAACGATGGCACAGACTTTGCTGAAAGTTGATAACATCAACGTCTTTTATGGCAACATCCACGCAGTCAAGGATGTCTCCTTCGAGGTGAACGAGGGCGAGATCGTCACCCTCATCGGTGCCAACGGTGCCGGTAAGTCCACCACCCTGAAGACCATCTCCGGCCTGCTCCACCCGAAGACCGGCGACGTCCTCTATAAGGGCAAGAGCATCAAGGGCGTCCGCGCTCATAAAATCGTCGAGGCCGGTCTGGCACAGGTGCCGGAAGGCCGTCATGTCTTCCTGCACATGACTGTGGAGGAGAATCTGGACATGGGCGCTTATACCCAGCCTGCTTCCACCATCGCTCCCAACAAGGAGAAGGTCTTTGAGCTGTTCCCCCGCCTGAAGGAGCGCCGCAAGCAGCTGGCCGGCACCATGTCCGGCGGCGAGCAGCAGATGCTGGCAATGGGCCGTGCTCTGATGAGCAACGCCTCCATGCTGATGCTGGACGAGCCCTCCATGGGTCTGTCGCCTCTGCTGGTGCAGGAGATCTTCGACATCATCCAGAACATCCACAAAGAGGGCATGACCATCCTGCTGGTCGAGCAGAACGCACAGATGGCCCTTTCCGTGGCAGACCGCGCCTACGTCCTTGAGACGGGCCGCGTGGTCATGGATGGCACCGGTGCTGAGCTGCTGACCAACGAGCGTGTCCGCAGCGCATATCTGGGCGGTTAAATTACAAAAAGTAAAAGAGGCGTGACCGCAGGGTCACGCCTCTTTGTTTTATACGAGCTGATTTCGTCAGCCTGTATATTTGCTGACTTCCAGCAGCTCCTCGGCCCGCTTGACCTGTTCCGCCGTGGGCGGGACAGCATCGGGCAGGGGATAAGGGATGCCGAGCTTCTGCCACTTGAAGAGGCCCAGCGTGTGGTAGGGCAGTACCTCTACCCGCTGCACCGTCTTGAGGGACGAGATGAACTCTGCGGTCTTCCGCAGGCCGTCTTCGTCGTCCGTCAGGCCGGGGACGAGGACATGGCGTATCCAGAGCGGTACACCGAGGTCAGAAATGTGGCGCGCCATCGCAAGGATATTCGCGTTGTCCCTGCCGGTGAGCCTGCGGTGCTTCTCCGGGTCGATCTCCTTCAAATCGAGGATGACGAGGCTGGTGGACTTCATCAGCCGGTCAAAATCGGCCAGATAAGCCGCATCGTCGGGGCGGAAGGGCTGACCGGCGGTGTCCAGAGCCGTATGCACGCCCTTGGAGCGCGCCAGCTCGAAGAACGCCGTCAGGAACTCCATCTGGCGCAGCGGCTCGCCGCCGCTGACCGTGATGCCGCCCTTTTTGCCCCAGTAGTTGCGGTAGCGCCACACCCGCTGGAAGAGCTTGTCCACCGTCCATTCCTCGCCGCCCTCAGCCCATGTCTCCGGGTTGTGGCAGTATTTGCACCGCAGGGCGCACCCCTGCAAAAAGACGACGAAGCGGACGCCGGGGCCGTCCACAGAACCGAAAGTCTCCAACGAGTGGACGTATCCGATGGGGTTACAGAGCTGCATGGCAGGTACGGGAGATGACGTCCATCTGCTGCTCGCGGGTCAGGTCGATGAACTTGACGGCGTAGCCGGAGACACGGATGGTGAAGTTTGCGTACTCCTCCTTCTCGGGGTGCTCCATAGCGTCGATGAGCTTCTCCTTGCCGAAGACATTGACGTTCAGGTGGTGTGCGCCCTGGTCGAAGTAGCCGTCCATGACCTGCACCAGATTCTCAATGCGCTCGACCTCGCTGTGGCCCAGAGCGTCGGGGTTGATGGTCTGGGTGTTGGAGATGCCGTCCAGAGCCCAGTGGTAGGGCAGCTTGGCCACGGAGTTCAGAGAGGCCAGCAGGCCGTTCTGCTCTGCGCCGTAGCTGGGGTTGGCACCGGGTGCGAACGGGGTGAATGCGGCACGGCCATCGGGCAGAGCGCCGGTGTACTTGCCGTAGACCACGTTGGAGGTGATGGTCAGGATGGAGGTGGTAGCCTCGGAGTTGCGGTAGGTGTGGCGCTTCTTGATCATCTCAAGGAAGGTGCGCAGCAGCCAGACGCCGATCTCGTCGGCACGGTCATCGTCGTTGCCGTACTTCGGGAAGTCGCCCTCGACCTCGAAGCCGGTGGCAAGACCCATCTCGTCGCGCACGACCTTGACCTTGGCGTACTTGATGGCGCTCAGGGAGTCGATGACGTGGGAGAAGCCGGCGATGCCAGTGGCAAAGGTGCGGCGGACATCGGTGTCGATGAGGGCCATCTCAGCCTCTTCGTAGTAGTACTTGTCGTGCATATACTGGATGAGGTTCAGCACGTTGACGTACAGGCCGGCCAGCCAGTCCAGCATCTGGACGTATTTGGGCAGAACCTCGTCGTAGTTCAGGTACTCGCCGGTGATGGGGGCGTAGTTGGGGCCGCACTGCTCGTGGCTCTTCTCGTCCACACCGCCGTTGATGGCGTAGAGCAGGCACTTTGCCAGGTTGGCACGTGCGCCGAAGAACTGCATCTCCTTGCCGGTCTGGGTAGCAGACACGCAGCAGCAGATGGAGTAATCGTCGCCCCAGACGGGCTTCATGACGTCGTCGTTCTCGTACTGGACGGAACTGGTGTTGATGGACACCTTGGCGGCGTACTTCTTGAAGTTCTCAGGCAGAGCAGAGGAGTACAGAACGGTCAGGTTCGGCTCCGGTGCAGGGCCCATGTTCTCGAGGGTGTGCAGGAAGCGGTAGCAGTTCTTGGTGACCATGCTGCGGCCATCCATGCCGATGCCGCCCACTTCCAGCGTTGCCCAGACGGGGTCGCCGGAGAACAGCTGGTTGTAGCTGGGGATGCGGGCGAACTTGACCATGCGGAATTTCATGACCATGTGGTCGATGAGCTCCTGAGCCTCGCTCTCGGTCAGGATGCCCTTGTCCAGATCGCGCTGGATATAAATATCGAGGAAGGTGGAGATGCGGCCCACGCTCATAGCGGCGCCGTTCTGGGTCTTGATGGCGGCCAGATAGCCGAAGTACAGCCACTGGCAGGCTTCCTTGGCGGTCTTAGCGGGCTGAGAGATGTCGTAGCCGTAAGCCTCGGCCATCTTCTTCATGCCCTTCAGGGCGTTGATCTGGCGTGCGATCTCTTCGCGCAGGCGGATGACGTCATCGGTCATGGTGCCGTCGCCGCAGTTGGCGAAGTCTTCCTGCTTGAACTTGATGAGAGCGTCGATGCCGTACAGTGCCACACGGCGGTAGTCACCGACGATACGGCCCCGGCCATAGGTGTCGGGCAGGCCGGTGATGATGTGGGTGTGGCGGGCGGTCTTCATCTCGGGGGTATAGGCATCGAACACAGCCTGATTGTGGGTGCGGGTGTAGTCGGTGAAGATCTTGTGCAGCTCTTCAGAGGGCTGGTAGCCGTAGGTAGTGCAGGCCTGCTCCGCCATCTTGATGCCGCCGTAGGGCATGAATGCACGCTTCAGGGGCTTGTCGGTCTGCAGGCCGACGATCTGCTCAAACTCTTTCAGGCTCTCGTCGATGTAGCCGGGGCCGTATGCGGTCAGACCGCTGACGACCTCGGTCTCCATATCCAGCACGCCGCCCTTGGCACGCTCGGCCTTCTGCAGCTTCTGCAGTGCGCCCCAGAGCTTATCGGTGGCCTCGGTGGGGCCAGCCAGGAAAGACTCGTCGCCGTCATAAGGGGTGTAGTTCTTCTGGATAAAGTCGCGGACGTTGACTTCCTCTTTCCAGATGCGGCCCTCAAAGCCTTCCCACTGTTCAAAATCGATCATTGGAACCTCCTTGCTCCGTTCCTGACGCTCTAACCGATCTGCTTTGCAATAATTAGTTAGAGCAGTCTAACTGTTCCGTCTTAAAAAAGCCGCCGATTGCGGTTTCTGAAAGACAGGGTGGTACAGGGCGCAGAGGTATTTGGATGGCAACCCCTGCGCTGTTTATGAGCCGCTGCAGACAGGCAATCGAGTCCGACTGCAACGGCCTGACAATATAATAACAGTGATTCTCAGAAAAAGCAAGAGGGAACCTGTGGGTTTTCCACAAGAGATGGCGATTTTTGTTATGAAAAATGCTCATGGAGGCCGCCGGAGAAAAATTTTTTGAAAATTTGAAAAACAGGCTTGACAGTCATGACAAACTATGGTATCCTGTTGTCACGGCGAGGTTAGTTAAATCTAACCAAAGCTCCTCCGATTCACTGCAAAGGGATGCCTGCAACTCTCTTTGAGGCGATTCGGTTCCTCCATTCCATTCTCCTGATCATAGAGAAAGCGGCTTATGGTTTGCTCCGCTTTCCCTGCGCGCAGCGCGGGGCGCTCTGGTACGGCGGCCTGTGCAAAAAAGAACAAAATGCGGGACGCACAGACTTGACCACCTGTGTGCCCCGCTTTTTGTTGTGCCAAGGGAGAGGCAGAACGTCGGCAGAGCTGTCTCTTGACACCCCGGGTGAGTGTACTATAATAATGTGTGTCGGAAAAACGAGAAAAGTTGTTTTTCTTCGGAACGATAAAATGGGAGGAAATGAATGAAAAAATTAGCGAGGGCCATCGTGAAGATGCGCAGGCTCATCCTCATCGTGGCGGTCCTGCTGCTCATCCCGGCGGCAGTGGGAGCCATCGCCACGCCCATCAACTATGACATCCTTTCTTACCTGCCTCAGGAGCTGGACTCCCGCGTGGGCCAGCTGCTGCTGGAAACGGATTACCATCTGGCGTCCACCAACATGATAACCGTGGAGGGGATGCCCACCAACGAGCTGCTGGCCATGAAGGCCGAGATCGACGAGGTGCCGGACGTGCTGAACACCTTCTGGCTCAGCGACGTGCTGGACCCGGCGGTGCCGACGGAGATGCTGCCAGCGGATGTCCAGCAGTTTATGTTCGGCAAGAACGACTCCACCATCCTCATCGTCCAGCTGGGCGGCTCGAGCGTCAGCGAGGAGACGATGCAGGCCGTGGCCCAAATCAAGAAGATACTCCGGAAGGACTGCTTCTTCGGCGGCATCAGCGTCATCCTGAGCGACACCAAAGAGCTGGTCATGGGCGAGATGCCCTGGTATGTGCTCTGCGCCGTGGGCGGCTGTCTGCTGGTGCTGTTCCTCTCGCTGGAAAGCTGGCTCACGCCGTTTTTGTTCATGCTGGGGCTGCTCTTCCCGCTGGTCTATAACTTTGGCACGAATATTTTTCTCGGTCAGGTCTGCTTTATCACCGCGTCGCTGGCGGCGGTCTTGCAGCTGGGCGTGACGATGGATTTCTCCATCTTCCTGCTCCACCGCTACGACGAGGAAAAGAAGCTCTGTGCCTCCAACGAAGAGGCCATGGAGAACGCCATCTGTAAGACCATGAGCTCCATCACGGCGTCCAGTCTGACGACCATCGCGGGCTTTCTGGCCCTCTGTGCCATGCAGCTGACGCTGGGCGCAGACCTCGGCATCGTCATGGCAAAGGGCGTGGCGCTGGGCGTCATCTGTACCATCGTCATCCTGCCCTCGCTCATTCTCTTCTTCGATAAGTGGGTGGAAAAATACCGCCACCGCACCTTTATGCCCAAGCTCACCCACCTGAGCCATTTTGTCTCAAAGCACCCGATGCCCGTTGTGGTGGTGTTCGTCCTGCTGATGATCCCCTTCGGGCTGGCCCAGAGCAAGACCGATATTTACTACAACATTTTTGCCGCTCTTCCGCAGGATATGCCCGGCATCGTAGGTACGAACAAGCTGGGCGAAGACTTCGGCATGATGACCAACCACTTCATCCTCGTCCGGGAGGAGCTGACCGCCTCTCAGATGTCCGCCCTCTGCGATGAGATAAAGGAGGTGGACGGCATCACCCAGGTGGTGAGCCTCGACTCCATCACCGGCCCGGGCTTTGAGACGGAACTTCTGCCCGACGAGCTGATGAACATCGTCCAGAACGGCGGTTACAAGCTCATCCTCGCCAATGGCCGTTATAAGTCGGGCAGCGACGCGCTGAACGCGCAGGTGGACGAGCTGGTCCGCCTCGTCAAAGAGGCAGACCCCGAGGGCCTCGTCACCGGCGAGGGTGCCATGATGAAAGACCTCGTGGAGATCGCCGACGAGGACTTCAAAAATGTCAACATCTGGTCCATCGCGGCAGTGCTGGTCATCATCGCGCTGTCCTTCCGCAGCCTGTCGGTGCCGGTGCTGCTGGTGGCCAGCATCGAAGCGGCCATTGCTATCAACATGGGCATCCCGTACTTTATCGACGACTCGCTGCCCTTCATCGCCAGCATCGTCATCGGCACCATCCAGCTGGGCGCGACGGTGGACTACTCCATCCTCATGACCACCCGCTACCGCGAAGAGCGTCTGGCCCTCCGCTCGCCCAAGGCGGCGGCACAGCAGGCCCTCGAGCACTGCAGCCAGAGCATCCTGACAAGCGGCCTGACCTTCTTCGCGGCCACTTTCGGCGTCGCGGCCATCAGCAAGGTGGAGCTGCTGGAAAGTATCTGTATGCTCATCTCCCGAGGTGCGCTCATCAGTATGGTGGTCATCCTGCTGGTGCTGCCCGCCGGCCTGATGCTGCTGGACGGCCTCATCTGCCGCACCACCTACCACTGGCTCAACGCCCCCAACGCTGCAAAGGAGTGAATGCTATGAGAAAAACTCAGAATTTTCTGCGCCGCGCTGGCTCTGCGGCGCTTGCCCTGACCCTGACGGTCAGCCTCTGTCAGCCCGCCTTTGCGGCGACCAAGGCCCCCTTCTCGAAGGATGAGACGGTGTATGCCGTCATGGCAGCGGACGGCTCTGTCACCAAGACCACCGTCAGCGAGCATCTTTACAATGCCGACGGCCTCGCCGGTGTGGAGGACAGGTCCACCCTGAAAAACATCGTGAACACCGAGAGTTTTGCCGAGTACACCCGGAACGGCGATACGCTGGTCTGGAACACTGACGACACCGATGTCTACTACAAGGGCGACACGGACCGTCAGCTGCCCATCGCTGCCAAAGTGACCTACACGCTGGACGGCAAGACCGCCCCGCTCAGCGAGCTTCTGGGCCAGAGCGGCCACCTTGTGCTCACCATCGACCTGACCAACCATGAGACCGGCAAGGTGACCGTGAACGGCAAAGAGCGCACCATCGTCACCCCGCTGGTCACGGCGGTGGGCGTCGTGCTGGGCGATGACGCCAGCAACGTCAACGCTGTGAACGGCCTGCTGGAAAGTGCGGCCAAGAGCAGCGTCGCGGCCTTCGTCACCCTGCCGGGCGTGAAAGATTCCCTCGACGGCCTGCTTCCCGAGCAGGTGAACGGCTTCGCCGAGTACTTACAGGACAGTGTGACCGTGGAGGCCGACGTGGAGTCGCTGACGGCACCTCAAATCCTGCTGGCCTGTGCGGCGAGCGCCGAGGCACTGGGGCAGGGGGATGAGGTCTTCGACCTTGACAGCCTCAACGACTTGACCGACGGCATCGCGGCGCTGAATGATGCCATGAACCAGCTGCTGGACGGTGCGTCGCAGCTGAAAGCAGGCGCGGCACAACTTGCCGCCGGTTCACTGGCTCTGCTGGATGGGGCCAACCAGCTGGACAGCGGCCTCGGCCAGCTGACGGAAGGGCTGGACACCCTGACGTCCAACAACGCCGCCCTGACTTCCGGCGCACAGCAGGTGGCCGACGGCGTGCTGGACTCCGCCAACCAGACCCTCATGGAGAACGGCCTCATCGACACCCCCATGACGTGGGATACGTATGAAGCTGTCATTGACGACATCCTCTCGCTGGGCGACAAGACGCTGGCGGCGGGCCGCAAAAAGATGGTGCGCACCATCTGGGAGCAGGCTCCGCAGTTCAAGGCCAGCCAGCTGGACATCGCGCTCTACCTCGCGGCCACCAGGACCGACCACGACCTTGAGGCCGCCCTGCGCCTGATGCAGAGCTTCTCGCCCGATTTCATCATGGGCTGGCTGAAAAAACTCACCGACAGCGACGCCCAGCAGAAGGTCCACGACGAGCTGGTCTATCAGACCGCCAACAGCGAGGATATGGCCAGCGTCCGCGCCCTGAAAGAAAATCTGGGCCAGATACAGTTCTTCGTGTCCAGCGTCGGCCAGTACGCCGACGGCGTGGCTGCAGCCGCCGACGGCGCGCACACCGCCAAGGCCGGAAGCGCTCAGCTGGCCAGCGGCGCATCCGCCCTGTATGACGGCGTGCTCCAGCTCCAGAACGGCACCGACCAGCTCAGCGGCGGCCTCGTGCAGTTCAACGACGAGGGCATTTCTCAGCTCACCGGTGCGCTGGACGCCGACCAGCTCCACGCCCTGCAGACTGTGGTGGAAGAGATGACCAGCCGCCTCGCCGACTACACCAGCTTTGCCGGTGTACCCGAGGGTGCGTCCAGCCGGGTGAAGTTCATCTATAAGACCGCCGAGACGCCCGCCGAAACGGCTCCGGTGGAGACGGCGGCAGACAACGCTTCGGAGGGCAATTTCTTCCTCCGCCTGTGGCACCGCCTGCTGGCCCTGTTCGGGCTGTAAGAATAAAAAAATATAAAGGGAAAACCGCCCGGACGATGACCGTCCGGGCGGTTTTCTGCAAAGCAGAGGATGGAGGTTTTGAGAATGAGAAAATAGCTTAGTCGTTGAACTCGAGGTAGGCGCCCTTCATGGGGCTGACGGCGTGCTCACTGAACAGCCGCAGGGTGCCGCGCTTGTAACGGCGGGGCTTCGGCTTCCATGCAGCGCGGCGCTGGGCCAGCACGGCGTCGATCTCTTCGGGGGACTTGCGCTCCCCCTTGATGCCGATAATGTTCAGCTTGCGGGCGGGGATGTCGATCTCGATAAGGTCGCCCTCTTCCACCAAAGCGATGGGGCCGCCGGTCTGGGCCTCAGGGCTGCAGTGGCCGATGACGGGACCGGTAGATGCGCCGGAGAAGCGGCCATCCGTGATGAGGGCGATGCTGCGGCCCAGCTCCTTGTCCGAGCTGATGGCCTCGCTGGTGTAGAACATCTCCGGCATGCCGCTGCCCTGAGGGCCTTCGTAGCGGATGAAGACGGCGTCGCCCTTTTCCACCTTGTGGTGGAGCACGGCGTCCAGACATTCCTCTTCGCTGTCGAAGGGGCGAGCGCGGAGCACAGCCTGGAACATCTCCTTAGGGCAGGCGGTGTGTTTAATGACCGCGCCCTCCGGGGCAAGGTTGCCCTTCAGGATGGCGATGCTGCCGTCGGTGCCGATGGGGTCGGAAGCCGGGCGGATGATGTCGGCGCGGGTCAGCTTGATGCCGCAGCGGGCATTCGCCTCGTCCAGCAGCTGCTGGCAGTGCTCGTAGAAGCCGTTCGTCTTCAGCTCGTCCAGATTCTCGCCCAGCGTCTTGCCGGTGATGGTCATGGCGTCGAGATGGAGCACATCCCGGATCTCCTCCATGATGGCAGGCACGCCGCCGGCATAGTAGAAGAACTCTGCGGGCCAGCGGCCGGCCGGGCGGATGTCCAGCAGGTACTTTGCGCCGCGGTGGAGACGGTCGAAGGTGTCGCCGTCGATGGAGATGCCAAATTCATGGGCGATAGCAGGCAGATGGAGCAGGGCGTTGGTGGAGCCGGAGATGGCCGCGTGGACCATGATAGCGTTCTCGAAACTGTCCATCGTCACGACGTCGCTAGGGCGCAGGCCCTGTTTGGCGAGGACGACGGCCTGATAGCCGGCCCGGCGGGCGTACTCCACCAGGTCGGGGCTGGTGGCTGGCAGCAGGGCGCTGCCAGGCAGGGCCAGACCCAGAGCCTCAGCCATGATCTGCATGGTGGAGGCGGTGCCGATGAAGCTGCAGGCGCCGCAGCTGGGGCAGGCGTTCTGCTTGGCCCAGTTGAGCTTTGCTTCGTCGATCTCGCCGCGTTCATACTTTGCGCTGTACATACCCAGCTGCTCCAGCGTCAGCAGCTCCGGGCCTGCATGCATGGTGCCGCCGGTGACCACCACCGAGGGGATGTTCACCCGGGCCAGGCCCATGAGGTTCGCAGGCATACCCTTGTCGCAGCTGGAAATATAGACGCCGCCGTCAAAGGGGGTCGCGTTGGCGTGGATCTCGATCATGTTGGCAATCATCTCGCGGCTGGCGAGGCTGAAGTTGATGCCGTCGGTACCCTGACTCTCGCCGTCGCAGATGTCGGTGGCAAAATACCGGGCGCCGTGGCCGCCGGCCTCGGCTGCGCCCTTGCAGGCGGCGTTGACCAGCTTGTCAAGATGGCCGCTGCCGGGGTGGCTGTCGCCAAAGGTGCTTTCTACGATGATCTGAGGCTTGGAAAGTTCATCCGGCGTCCAGCCGGTACCCAGACGCAGCGGGTCCAGCTCGGGAGCAAGCCTACGCATTTTTTGACTAGTGAGTTCCATAACAAATTCCTGTATCTTCCATGATATTTGATGTGTGCAAATGATGCTTTAGACAAGGCCCACAGCGTGGAGGATGACCAGCACGATGAAAGCAACGATGCCGCCGAGGGCGTTGGTGGTGGTAAAGTACTTCAGACCCTGCTTGGTATCAAAGCCGTACAGGGAGGTGAAGATCCAGAAGCCGCTGTTGTTGACATGCCAGCCGACCATGGAGCCTGCACCGATGGCCAGAGTGGTGAGGACGGGGTCGAGGCCCAGAACGGTCATCAGGCCGCCCATCAGGCCTGCAGCGGTCATCGCAGCGGTGGTCATAGAGCCGCAGACGGTCATCAGGATAGCAGCCATCAGGAAGGGGACGAGCACAGCGGGGAAGCTGCTCTCGGCGATCATGCCGCCGATGGTGGCGATGGCTTCGTTCTCGCGGAGGATGCCGCCCATAGCACCACCCATAGCGGTGATGAGCAGAGCGCCGATGGCGATCTGGAGAGCACGGCCCACCCAGTTGTTCATGACGATCTCGAACCAGCTGCTCTTCTCAGTCAGCTTGCAGCCGGTGCCATCTGCGTTGGCCTTCTTAACGACCTTGTCCTTGCGACCGAAAATCAGGCAGCCGACAGCGATGATGCCCATGAATAGGGCCAGAACGGTGTTGCCGAAGGTATTGAAGAAGCTGTAGGCGGCGGAACCTTCTTCAGTGAACAGCTTGCCGATGGAGCCGATGGCAATCATGACGGCAGGCAGCAGCAGGGGAGCGAAGGAAGCACCGGAGCTGGGAGTGTTGTCCTCTTTGATGAGCAGGGCGTTGACATCGTTGGTGTCTTCCACAGCCTCGATGCCCTCGGTGTACTGGGGCAGCGGAGCAACATACTCGCCCTTGGCGTAGACGGGGCGCAGGCCGAGGTAGCAGACGGCAAAGGAGATGAAAGAGCAGATGAGACCGATGATGATGACAGTGCCGATGTCAGCGCCCAGCAGGATGGAGACGGCGAGGATGCCGGGGGTGGGAGGCACCAGACCGTGGGTCAGGGTCAGGCCGAGGTTGACGAAGGGAGCAACCTGCTGCATACCCATCTTTTTGCGCTTGGCAAGGATGGCAGAGATGGGGGCGTTCAGGATGATGGCAATGTCGCCGAAGACGGGGATGCTCATGATGAAGCCAGTCAGGGACGGTGCCAGCTCGAGGCATTTGCCCTTGAACTTCTTGATGAAGAAGTTGACCATGCTGGTGGCAGCGCCGGTGTCATTGATGCCCGATGCAATGACTGCACCAAAAATAATCATAACACCAATGGAGCCTAAAGTCGAGCCGAAATACTTGGTGATGGAAGAAAAGGTGTCCACGAGGGTCTTGCCGGAGGCTAGACCACAGAAGGTGGCAGTCAGAAACAGAACCATGACCGGATGCATCTTGAATTTCAGGGTCAGGACGGTCAGGATGATGATCGCAATGATCAGCATGATCACAAAATGTAGAGGTGACATAATGTACTCCTTTTAAGGTTTAGAGGCACTGGTTCTTTTCCAGTGCGGCATAGGTCGTACGATAGGCATTCTCAATGACCCACTCAGGGGTCTTGGCCCAGTATTCGGGGCGGAAGGTCTCCACCGAGACCATGCCGTCGTAGCCGCAGCATTTCAGGGTCTGCAAAAAGCTGTCGGTGTCCACGACGCCGGTGCCGGCAAAGCAGCGCTTGTCCTGCCCCATCTCGCTTTCCGGGACGTCGTCGGCGCTCATCAGGTGGATGGCAAAGATTTTTTCGGGCTGCACGTTTTTGGTGGCGCTGAAATCGTTGCAGCGGCCATTAAGGTAGATGTTGTAGGAGTCGAACACGAAGCCTGCGTTGTCCTCGCCCACGGCCCGCACGATGCGGTCGGCGGCCTCGATGCTGCGCACACAGCTCTTGCGCAGGCCCACCAGCTCGAAGCAGAGCTTCATGCCGTAGGGCCGGGCCAGCGCCGAGAGTTTTTTCAGGATGCGGATGCACTCCTGCTCTGCGGCGGCTGCATCACCGGTGAACACCCCGCTGGGGTCGAGGGGCGGCACGATGATGACGTAGCCGCTGCCGATGGCGCTGCCCACCTCACAGGCCAGCTTGAAGTCCTGCATGGCGGGGTCATCCCAGTCGGGCGTTTCGTCCGGCAACATCCCATGATGCAGGTAGACGGCGTTGATGGCGTGGGGCTTGAGCCGATGCGTTTCGAAAAATTCCTTGAGCTGCTCTACCGTGTGGTCCTTGAGCCAGCCTCGGAGCAGATCAAGTCGTATTTCGATGTAATCGAAGCCAGCTTTCTCGCAGAGGGCGAGATCCTTTTCCAGAGTAGAGCAGTCGCGGGCGCAGGCTTCATTATAAGAGGTCTTCATAAGCAGCAGTACTCCTTTTTGCCCATCTCAGCGGATGGGAAATTTGACGACGGAGTTGGTCTGGGTGCTGCGGTAGATGGCCTCGAACAGCTCCACGGTCTTGCGGCCGTCGCGGGCGTCCACCAAGGGCTTAGTGTGGGTCTCCACGGCGTGGAGGAAGTCCTTGATCTGCTCCTGATGGTAGTAGTACATGGAGTCCACGCTGTTGAAGAAGTCGCAGTCGCCCTTCTTCCAGTCCTCCAGATTGTCGGCCTCGCCCTCAACGGTCCACAGGTCGTTGTAGGGCGGCTCGGTGATGGTGGACATACCGGCGATGAACATTGCGCCGCCGTCGGTCTGGACGCCCACGCCTGCACCGTTCTCGCCGAAGACGTGTACCTTGCCGTAGAGGGCGGGGTTCTGGCTGTTGCTGACCACGATGTTGCCCACGGCGCCGCTCTTGAATTTGACGACGGCCACGGCGGTATCTTCCACTTCAATGTAGGGGTGGTTCAGATTCTTCCAGACGCCGTATACTTCATCGACGTCGCCCATGTACCACAGCAGCAGGTCGAGCTGATGGGGTGCCTGGTTGACCAGAACGCCGCCGCCTTCGCCCTTCCAGGTGCCGCGCCATGCGTCGCTGTCGTAGTAGGCCTTATCACGCCAGCCCAGCATGGTGACCATGCCCAGCACCGGCTTGCCGATCTTGCCGGCCTCGATGGCCTCGTGGATGCGCATACAGGGGCGGTAGAAGCGGCGCTGCACCATCGTGCCGATGGTGACGTGGTTCTTGTCGCCAGCCTCGATAATGCGGTCGCAGTCAGCGAGGCTGGAAGCCAGAGGCTTCTCGATGAGGACGTTGCAGCCGTTCTCCGCTGCGGTCACAGCGGGGTCGCAGTGGATGGGGTGCGGGGTGCAGACGCTGACGACGTCCAGATGTTCTTTCTGGATCATCTCCGCAATGTCCGAGTAGGCGTGGACATTGTATCGCTCTGCGAAGGCTTTTGCACGCTCCAGATTGGCGTCACACACGGCAGTGAACTCGCTGTTCTCCAGCTGGGCGTATGCCTTTGCATGGAAATCGCCGACCTTTCCGCAGCCGATGATACCGGTTTTCAACTTCATTGTTTTCTCCTTTTCTTGATGCTTTGAACAGGAAAATTGTCGCACGACTTTTTCTGGCTTCATGATACCACTTCTGGATTTTTACAGCAAGTTGTTTCCGGAGGCTTCTACTTTTCCCACATTACGCGATTTTTTGATTGTGCATTTTGCTCAAAAATGAAGAAAAATTTCGTCGCGTGAACGAATCGAATCAAAAATGTAAACTTTTTTGCAAAATAAGTCAGACAACTTTTGCCGCGAAACAGCAGCCTGAAAATCAAAAAAGAGGTGCCGCAGCACCTCTTTGCAGTATCATTGTTCCTGATTTTCCAGCTCCCGGTTCCGTGCATCGTAGATCTCTTTGATGGCGGCCCGGTTATAGGAAATGTGCATCGTCATGGCGCTGCGCGCCCCTACGGGGTCGTGCTCGGCGATGGATTTTGTGATGGCGCGGTGGGTGATGATGGTCTCCTGCCGCAGGCGGCGGTGGGTCAGGTTCACGAACATCAGCACTGCCGTCTCGATGATGGAGATGATCTGCTCCACCACCTTGTTTTTGCTGCACCGGGCGATGTAGGTGTGGAAATCGATGTCGTCCTGGATGTAATAGAGGTCATGCTCTATCTTATATTCCACAGTGTCGCACAGGTCTTTCAGATGTTCGATCTCTTCGTTGGTGGCGTTATAGGCTGCCAGCTCGGCGATGCCCGGCTCCAGGATGAGGCGCAGGTCCACCAGATTCATGGCCAGCGTGACCTTGTCTTCTACGTTGCGCAGATTCAAAGGGTCGAGGTCAGTGGGGACGAGGTCTTTTACATAGGTGCCGGAGCCGCGCCGCGTCTCGAGGACATTCCGGGAGACCAGGAGCTTTACGGCTTCCCGCACTGTGCTGCGGCCTACCCCGAACATCTCCGCCAGTTTGAATTCGTTGGGCAGTTTGTCGCCTGCCTTCAGGGGCAGCTTTGTGATGTACTCGTACAGCTGCTCTTCTACCTGCTCGGCCAGCAGGGTGTTCTTGATGCCAGAAAACGATGACATATCTTTTTCCTCTTTTATTTTACACGAACCAGCGACCCGACCACCTCACAGTGTGTGCTGTGGGGGAACATATCCACTGGCGTGAAGCCTTCGGCGCGGTAGCCTTTCTGGGTCAGGAGAGCGAGGTCGCGGGCCATCGTCTCGGGGTTGCAGCTGACGTAGACCACCCGCTTCGGGGCCATGCGGGCCACGCTCTCGATGAAGGCGGGCGTCGAACCCTCCCGGGGCGGGTCCATGAAGACGACGTCGGCCTTCTGGCCCGCGTCGGCGGCTTCCCGTATCCATGCGGTGGCGTCAGCGGCAAAGAAACGGGCGTTTTTTACGCCGTTGTGCTTTGCGTTGCCGATGGCGTCCCGGACGGCGTCCCGGTTCACTTCCACGCCCACCACCTGCCGGGCTTTGTCAGAGGCCGTCAGGCCGATGGTGCCGATGCCGCAGTAGGCGTCGAGGACGACTTCTTTGCCGGTGAGATGGGCGGCATCTATGGCCAGCCCGTAGAGCACGGCGGTCTGGACGGGGTTCACCTGATAGAAGCTGCGGGGGCTGAGGGCGTAGGTCTTGCCGCAGAGGGTGTCGAGGATGAAGCCCTTGCCGTAGAGGACTTTTTCGTCCTCGCCCAAAACGACGCTGGTGCGGCGGGGATTGTAGTTCTGTACGACGGTGGTGACGGGGACGCCCCGCTTTTCGGCCTCGGCCAGCAGGGCTTTCACGAAGTTCTTCGCGCCGGGCAGCACGGGCTGGGCCGTGACCAGCACCACCATCACCTGACCGGTGGCGACGCCCCGGCGGAGCAGGCAGTGGCGGAGCAGGCCGGTGCCTTTGTCCTCGTTGAAGGGCTGGTAGCGGCAGGCGTTGGCGGCGGCGCGGACGGCCAGCATCACCTTATCCAGCACTTCATCCTGCAAAAGGCAGCTCTCCACCGGCAGCACCTTGTGGGTGCGGGCCGCGTAGATGCCGGAGGTGAGTTTTCCACCGGCGGCGGGGGCAAAGGTGGAAATCACTTTATTACGGTAGTGGTAGGGCGTTTCCATCCCCCGGATGGGGGAGACGGGGCCGTATTTGCCCAGCAGGGCGCGGACGTCGGCCTCTTTCTTTTTGAGCTGTGCGGCGTATTCGGTGGCCAGCATCGGGCAGCCGCCGCAGTTTTTGGCGCGAAGTTTGCAATCCATTATCATATCCTCCTGAAACCAGACCGCAGGGTCCATTGCCTTACGGATGGCAGTGCATTTTCATCCAGTACGAGTTGAGCGGCCTGCCAAGGACTCCCCTAACAGGGAAGCTGGCAAGCGCAGCGAGACTGAGAGGTTTAACCGTACGGGTCATACAGGTCATATTCTTCCGCTTCTGCGTGCTTTTCGTTCAGTACAGCGATGGCCTGTTCCAGCTCGCTCTGGGAGCAGCCGCTCTCGCTCACCAGCGCCCGCACGGCCTGTGCGAGGTCGCCGCCAAAGACGGTGTCCAGCCGCTGGCGCATGGTGTAGACGCCGTAGGCCCGGCGGGTGACGGTGGGGGCGTAGAGGTTGTGGTTCTGCTCTTTGGTGCAGGTGACCCAGCCCTTCTCTTCCAGCCGGTATAAAAAGTTCAGCACGGTGGCGGCGGCCCAGCCTTTTTCGGCCAGACGCGCACCGATGTCCCGCCGCGACACGGGCGGTTTGCAGTCCCACAGGGCCAGAAGCACCTGTTCCTCCGCAGCCGAAAGGGCTTTCAGCCTGTCCGGAATGCCATACATGGGGGCGATCTCTCCTTTATGAGTAAAAAATGATTTTACGTTTGTCTTAGATACTGCTATTGTACCAAAAATCAGGAAAAAGGACAAGAGCGGAAAACCCAGCAGTCATGCGGTTTTCCACTGGATATTTTACAAATGTCTCTGAAAATGTCCTCTGCACGGGGACATTTGTGCGCTTCGTGCGCCCGCCCGGGCTTTAACGGCTCAACTTTGTGCAAAGATGCTCTTGTTTTGCACCCCTCAAAACCATTATACTACGGACAAATCCAGAGCACAACGCCCGAACGGGCCGTCAGATAGAGGAAAAGGAGAGAATCCGTCATGGCACGAGTTTATAATTTCAGCGCAGGTCCCAGCATGTTGCCCGAAAAGGTACTCAAGCAGGCTCAGGCAGAGCTGCTCGAATACGGCGACAGCGGCCAGAGCGTGATGGAGATGAGCCACCGCAGCAAGTGGTTCGACGCCATCATCACCGACACCGAAGCCACCCTGCGCCGGGTGATGAACATTCCCGATCATTATAAGGTCGGCTTCTTCCAGGGCGGTGCGACCCAGCAGTTCGCCATGGTGCCGCTGAACTTCATGACCACCGGCAAGGCCGACTACATCGTCACCGGCAACTTCTCCAACCTGGCCGCAAAGGAAGCTGCAAAGTTCGGCGAGGCCAAGATCGTCGCGTCCAGCAAGGATAAGAACTTCACCTACATCCCGGACGTGAACGCCATCGACTACAACAAGGATGCAAGCTACATCCACATCTGCCAGAACAACACCATCTTCGGCACCCAGTATGTCGAGGTGCCTCAGGTGGAGGGTGTGCCGCTGGTGGCGGATATGAGCTCCATGATCCTCTCCAAGCCCGTGGACGTCACCAAGTACGGCTGCATCTATTTCGGCGTCCAGAAGAACGTCGCCCCCGCCGGTATGGCCATCGCCATCGTCCGGGACGACCTGCTGGGCCATGCCGCCGACAATGTACCTACCATGATGAACTACACCACCCTGCTGGCCAAGAACAGCATGTACAATACGCCGCCCTGCTGGTGCATCTACATGACCGGTCTGGTGCTCAAGTATCTGGAAAACGACATCGGCGGCCTTGCCAATATGCAGAAGATCAACGAAGCCAAGGCCAAGGTCCTGTACGACTACCTCGATGGTCAGGACTTCTTCAATAACCCTGTGGAGCACCGCTACCGCAGCACCATGAACGTCACCTTCACCAGCCCTGACCCCGACCTCGACAAGAAGTTCTGCGCCGAGGCCGCAGACGCCGGTTTCGTCAACCTGAAGGGCCACCGCCTCGTGGGCGGTATGCGCGCCTCCATCTACAACGCAATGCCAGCCGAGGGCATCGACAAGCTGGTAGACTTCATGGAGAAGTTCCGCAAAGAGAATGCATGAGTTTTTGTGTATAGGAGATAGGAAAGTATGTTCACCATCAAAACCCTGAACGCCATCAGCCCGGTAGGTCTGGCAAAGCTGAACAAAAACCTGTTCGATGTCTCGGTGGACTCCGACGCCCCCGACGGCATCCTTGTCCGCAGCGCCGACCTGCTGAACACCACCTTCGATGACAACCTGCTGGCCATTGCCCGTGCCGGTGCCGGTGTCAACAATATTCCTCTCGACCGGTGCAGTGAGCAGGGCATCGTGGTGTTCAACACTCCCGGTGCCAACGCCAACGCTGTGGCGGAACTGGTCATCGGTATGCTCATCGCGGGCAGCCGCAATGTGGCGGCTGCCGCCCAGTGGACTCAGAGTCTTGCCGGCGACCCCGCCATGGCAAAGAGCGTGGAGAAGGGCAAAAAGCAGTTCGCGGGCAACGAGATCAAGGGCAAGACCCTCGGCGTCATCGGCCTGGGTGCCATCGGTTCCCGCGTTGCCAACTGCGCCATCGAGCTGGGTATGGAGGTGTACGGCTACGACCCCTATATCTCCATTGATGCTGCGTGGAACCTGAGCAGTCAGGTCCACCACTGCGTCAACCTGAATGATATGCTGCCCCTCTGCGACTACATCACCATCCATGTGCCGTATCTGCCCACCACCAAGGACACCATCAATGCCCAGACGCTGACCCTCTGCAAGGACGGTGTCAGGCTGCTGAACTACGCCCGCGGTGAGCTGGTGAACACCGACGCCCTGCTGGAAGCCCTTGATACCGGCAAAGTGTCCGGCTATATGACCGACTTCCCCACGGAAGCTCTGCTGGGCCGTCCGGGCGTCATCTGCACGCCTCATCTGGGCGCTTCCACCCCGGAGGCCGAGGACAACTGCGCGGTCATGGCCGCCCAGGAGCTCAGCGACTACCTCAAGAACGGCAACATCACCCATTCGGTGAACATGCCCGAGGTGCATCAACCCCGCGCCGGCGGCAAGCGCATCTGCATCATCCACAAGAACGAGCCGGGCATGATCAGCCAGATCACCGCCCTGACCACGGAGGCGGGCCTGAACATCGAGAACATGGTGAACAAGAGCAAGAAGAACATGGCCTACACCATGCTGGACGCCACCGGTGCCGTGAATGATGCACTGGCCGCGAAGCTCTCGGCCATCCCCGCCGTCGTCCGGGTGCGCATCCTGTGATGCTGCGATAAAATTTTCTGAGGCCGCTGCCCTGCCGGGGCGGCGGTCTTTTCGTGAGCGGATACACTTGAATCCCGTCATTGACCACAGCAGGGATTTGCGGTAAAATCATACTAGCTGGAGTGTCAGCCTGTGCGGCCCGCCCGGCTGAAGATGATGAATACAGGAGGTTTGTCCATATGAAGGCCAAAAGAATGCTTTCGCTGCTTCTCACAGCAGCCCTCATGCTGAGCATGGTGACCCCGGTGCTGGCCGCCTCGGCAGAGACCGAATCGCCCCGAGTCTCCCAGACCCGGCTGGAAGAAACGAATGAAGTCGTCTCCATTCGTCTGCAGGCTGCCGGAAAGCTGGTCTATGGCTCCCCGTTCGAGCTGTCGGTGGTCACCCGCCCGGCGGACGCGCAGTATATCGGCGTGGTGCTGGGCGTCAAGGGCGAAGCCAAGGGCTACGTCACCCTTGTGCTCTCCGATAAGCTCCGCACCCTGCTCAAGATGATACCCCTGCCCCGCAAGATGTCCAAGACCCCTGATCAGGTAGAAGAGTTCAATGTCTACGCCTATGTCAAACAGCTTATCGACGGCAACGACGTCAGTGTGCTGCTGGGCGTGGCCGATGAGGTCGTCAAGGTGATGGATACCCTGAAATTCTATATCCCCACCCTGAAAGATATGTCCATGGGCCTGAAGCTCTCTCTCGAGCTCATCCGCCGCTACCTTCCCGAGGGTGCGTTCAGCCGTATCTATCTGGATGAACAGCCCGTGGATTCGGGCAGCTATGTCGCGGGTGCCGTGGCGCTGGAATCCGGCGATTTGAACACCGCCGGTGTGGCCATGTTCAAGATAAAGCCCAAGACCGAGGGCGTCCGCCTCTACTGGGCCGAAGACCTGCCCGCCGGGATGACGCTGGCCGAGGCTGAGGCACACAATGTCGGCGCTCTGCTGGAGTCGGACGGCATGGTGGTCGATAATGCCAAGGTCACCTGTACTTATAAAAAGAAGGGCCTGTTCAGCAGCAAGTCCACGGAGTTCCCGACGCAGCCGGGTATCTACACCCAGACGGCAACAGTCTCCGGCAACTATTCCTGCGAGAAGATCACACGGACCATCATCATCAGCTAAAGGGTGCTGTTCTGAAAAAAGTAAAATGAAATGAGAGTGCCGCTGCACGAGGAATCGTGCGGTGGCACTCTTTTTTGCGTGTACACACGAAAACAAATTTTGGAAAAAACACACGCAATCTGTTATGTACACTAGTTTATTTCAAATAAAATTGTGCATGATGTATATATAAGAAAAATATCCACGAAAAGATTATGGTAAAAACTACAAAAAACCCTTGAAATGTGTCGGGAAAATGTTTATTATAGAGTCACGGACGAAAAAAATAAAAAGGGGGAATAAAAATGCTGGGAATAGTAATGGATTTCCTGCGGTATTTCATGGATCCGGTGTTTGCAAAAGGAATGCTTATGATCTACAACTCTACAACATCGGCAATTATGGGAATTGCAGCGGCTGTGGCAATCGTCCAGCTCCTTCAGGACGATAAGCGCTCGGAGAACGTCAAGAAGGATGAAGAACAGAAGGGAGGAGCGTCTCTGAAGCGGCTTGCCGGAGAACTGCTTTTGGCAGTTGCAATCATTTTCTTCTGTTATGGAGAATACTGCAAACTGCACTATTATGAGGTGCCAAACATCAATTTCTACGACAGTTATGAGAAGGTGGAAAGTGAAATCACCGCGCCAGGCAGTATAGCGGACGTCATGTATGACGAGGCGGCGAACCAAAGAGAACAGGAGGACGCAGAGGAAAGTAATGGGGGATTCAAGGTGTACGGTATTAACTATGCACCGGGAAGCCTTATTTATCATCGGATGGGGGAAGAGGTCGACATCATTCTCTATGTGACGTGGGACAAGGGCCGAAAACCCAGAACAAAAGCGGAAAAACTGGACTTTGGAGGCGACTTGGAAAATCCTGAACTCTGCGCTGAAAATAAGATACAGATAACGGCGAATCCCTTTTCGTATTTCTCGACTGCAAAATATCCGGATGGCAGCAGTTATAAGGAACGGTACACGTACCATGATGTTGAGGAGCATAAAGTCGTCGTATCGCTTCTAGATGCAGAAAAACAGAAAGTGGTACAGATAAAGGTCGGAGACCTTTCGGATACGATAACATTTGAAGAATTACAGCCCGGCCTCTATTATTATACGGTGGAGGCAGATGGATACGAGCCGTATGTCCCGGGGTACGCATTCGAAGTCACGGAAGAGGGAGTCCTGGATGGAAGAGAAAATTTCTACGTTGTGGTGAATGAGACGAATGAGAAGCCGATGTCCGAGGAGTTCCGTGTACAGGTCTGGGCAGAAGACGAGCACCCAATGCCACAGACCAAAGTGTGGGCATACATAGAATATCCGAATGAGCTGGAAGAAGAAAGCAAATGGGGATATGAGATGGTCACAGATGAGAACGGATTTTTGTTTTTCAAAAGTGACCTTACGGATAAGACTGTCCCTGTGGTGCGTGAATTCCAGCTTCAGGAGGGCTGCCGGATGATGCTCGCTTATGAAGATGCCCCGAGAGATACCGCTGCTGCGGTCGAAGTGAAAAACGGCATCGGTCTTGCAAGGCTGGCAGGATGATAAAACGAGAGGGAACGCTGTATTTGCAGCGTTCCCTCTCGTTTTATTTACATCCGGAACCGCCAGCCCCAGCCGCCGCCACAGCAGCAGTTGCAGAGCAGATTGAGCAAAATCATGCTCCAGCACCAGCGCATCAGCCCGCCGGGCTGGGCGTAGGTGGTCTGGGTGCGGTAGGTCTGGCCGGGATTCTGCATCCGGCGCAGGTGCATCTGGTATTCGGTGTTATTGGGGTCCAGCTGAACGGCGCGGCGGGCGTCCTGCAGCGCGTCGATGCTGTTGCCGAGGCCCTGATTGGCCAGCGAGGAGAGGTAGTACCACCGCGCTGAGCGGCTGTTCATGCTGTCCAGCACCCGGCGGGCCTCCGCATAGCGGCCATTGGCTACAAAGTTGCGTGCCGCCTGCATCTCGGGGGTGTCAGAGCCGGAGTAGCTGGCCCCGCTCTGCTGCTGATAGCCGCCAAAGCCGAATCCGAAACCAAACGGGTCGAACCCGAAGCCGAAATCGCCCTGCTGCCAGCCATTTTGGCTGTAGCCCTGATCGTATCCCTGCTGGTAGCCGCCCTGATAATAACCCTGCTGGCCGTAGCCGTAACCGCCGCCGGGCTGTCCGCCCATCTGGGGGCCGGTGTCGCCCTTGGTGATGGCGTCGTAAGCTGCCTGCACCTCTTTGAAGTGCTCTTCGGCGGTGGGGTCGTTGGGGTTCAGGTCGGGGTGCCAGCGCTTGCACTTGGCACGGTAGGCTTTCTTTATCTCGTCGTCGGTTGCGCCGCGCTGGATGCCCAGCACCTCATAGGGATCTCTCATGGGTCTACTTCCTCACGTCTCTCAGGCCATGCGCGGCCTTTTCGTTCCATACAATATTACAGTCTACAGGACAGTGCCTGCAAAATCAAGACAAAATCCGCCTTTTGGGCGGAATTGGTTACTTTTTCTGGGTCTCTTTGGCCTGTTTGCAGTTGTATTTGAGCCACACGCCGGAATACAGGATGTTCCGCAGAAGGTCCGCGTCCTCTACGCAGGGCAGACGCTCGAAGCTTCTGGCGCACCGGGCCAACAGCAGCTCGAAGATGTCCCGTATCTCTTCCTCGTAGCCGGGCTGACGGCTGAGGGAGCGCAGCGGATTGTATGCGCCCTTTTTCTCGTCCCGTGCCAGGTCATCGTAGGCGTCCAGCAGGTAGATGAATTTGCCCAGATGGAAGCCGATGCTCCGCAGCTCCGGCGACCAGTGGTCCTGCTTGTAGTCGAACAGCTCGGCCATCAGTTCGCCGAAGCAGCCCGACACAGCGTCAAGGTCTTCGCTTCCCTCGGCTTCCAGCTGAGTCAGCCGGTCGAGGCAGGTGCGGATGGCATTGCACTGTCGGGGCCAGCGCTGTGCGACGGTCTGAGCAGGGGAGTCCAGCAGCTTTTCGAAGCCGAGGCCCAGCAGGCTGTGGTCGTCGTTCCATTTATCGGCGGCGTTGTAGTAGTGGAGCGCCACGCTCATATCGGCGCAGTAGTCGGTGGGGCCGTTGTGCCGCCAATTTATCTTCCGGATGGGGTGGATGGGGCAGTGGCCGCTGCCGGTGACGCACTCGCTCTCACCCTCGTAGAGGCTGGAAAGCAGCAGATCCAGAAACGTCAGATCGTAACTCAGCGTCAGACGGCCCCGCAGGCCGTGGAGCGCACCGATGCGGCGGCAGAGGCCGCAGTAGGCCGTGCGGTAGCGGGCCTTGGCCTCGTCGTCCAGCGCGGCCTGATTCGGGATGACATATCCAAACATACGTTAGCTCTTCTTGATGAACTGGGTGCCGCAGCGGGGGCAGGAGATCTGGATGCGGCCCCGGCCCCGGGGAACGCGCAGCTTCTGGCGGCACTGGGGGCAGCGGTAATAGTGGTAGAGTTTGCGGTTGTCCCACTGGTCCTTCAGGCCGCTGAACTTATTGCGGATGCGGTCCTTCACGGCGTAGTATTTATAATTTTCTGCGGTGCGCTTGGAGATGTTGCGGCTGAACATCCGGTAGTAGCAGAAGCCCAGCAGCACCACGCCGACGTACAGCAGCAGCGGCAGACGGGTGAGGATATAGACCAGGATCAGCACGAGAGAGGCGATGTTCAAAAACTGGTTCAGACCATCGGTGCCGTAGCGGCCTATCATGAACTGGCGTATCTTTTCTTTCATAAACGTCCTTCCTCATAAAAGAGGGGCGGGTGCGCCGCCCCTTCTGTATTTTTCTGCTCTCAGGATACCATGCAACCATGAGAAAATTTTGAACAGAGTGCAAACCTATCGTAAAGAGACGGCATTTAAGTGTCGCTCACTCCTCCCGGCAGCGGATGGTGAGGGAAACTTCAGCGTCCAAAGCACCCTCCATCCGGCAGTGGAGCTTGGCCGGGCCGGCCTCGCCGGTGGTGGCGAGATAGGTGCCTGCCATGCCGCCCCGCAGAGGGACGACGCTGGGGCCAAGGATGCGCAGCGGCCCCTCTGCGCTCAGCTGAACGGCCTCACCACAGTAGGGCAGGAGATTGCCGTTCTGGTCGATGGCCCGCAGGCCCACGGCGGCACAGTCCCAGGTGGGACCGTCGGTCAGGATGGGATTGAGGACGGTGCATTCCAGCCGGACGCTCTGCACCGGCTCCTTCACGACGGTGCGGACGGCCCGGCCATGCCACACGGCCTCGAAGCGGTAGACGGCAGCGGGGCTGCCCAGCACGCCGATATATTTGTAGTAAAGCTGCACCAGATCGTTCCAGCTCAGGTGCAGCGAGTACATCCGCGCCCGGGACAGAGGCGAAAGCTCCATGGCGTCCCGGCGCATCTCGTTGAGGATGGCGGCCACCTGCGGCGCGGCAGTGCGGTCGATGCCCTCGTATTTCTCCAGCAGCAGGCCCACGAAATCGTGGATCTCGATGGGCGGGTGGGGCAGAGCCGCAAAGCGGCCCCGGCGGTCGGGGGTGAACTCGGCTACGAAGTCGTTGTCCCGGTAGAGCCGCAGGCTCTCGGCGTTGGTGAACGCCCAGCACGCCCCCGCAAAGCCGCCCGGATGGTCGCCCAGCGCCATGCTGGATGAAATTTCGAGCACGATGTCGGAAGGGGAGCGGGGCGTCTTCTGGCTGGCGTAGACGGCGGCAGAAAGCTTCGGGTTGCGGAACATGTCCATCACACCCTGATAGCTGATGCGGTCGCCGCTGCCGAATTCGCGGTGGGTGTTGTAGTCGGTCATGCACCAGCCGAAGCTGCCCGCCACGCCCTGCTGAGCGATGGTGTCGTTGAGGACGGCGGCGTAGCGCAGGGCCTGCGCCAGGCGGTGGGGTTCGTCGTCGAAGGGCTTGGCCGGGAACTGGGCGCCCTCGAATTCGCTGATGAGATAGCCTTTCCGGGTGTCGGGGGTGACGGCGGTGCGGGCCTCGCACCCGACGCCGCGCCCGTGGTAGGAGTAGTCGGCATAGGCGTAAACATCTTCCAGAAGCTGGCTGCGGCGGGTGCTGCGGGTACCAGCCGTGGGGCGGGTGGGGTCGAGGCGGCGCACCGTCTCGTTGGTGCGCTTATAAAAGCTCTCGTCGTCGGCGCTGCCGCTGACCCGCACGCCCCACAAAAAGATGCTGGGGTGGCTGCGGCACTGGCAGACCATCTCGCGGCAGTTCTGCAGAGCCTGCGCTTTCCAGATGTCGTCGCCGACGTGCTGCCAGCCGGGCATCTCCACAAAGACCAAAAGGCCCAGCTCGTCGCAGGCATCGAGGAAGGCGGGGCTGGGGGGAGTGGTGAGACGCACGGCGTTGCAGCCTAGTTGCTTTTTCAGGAGCTGAGCGTCCAGACGCTGGATGCTGTCGGGCATGGCATAGCCCTGATAGGCGTAGCTCTGGCGGCGGTTGAGGCCCCGCAGCTCCACCCGCTGGCCGTTGAGGTAAAGCCCGCCCGCCACGAACTGCAGGGTGCGGAAGCCGAACCGGCAGCTTTTCTCGTCCAGGACCCGGTCGGGCAGGCCGCCGGTGCCGGGACGGATGAGCCGGACGGTCAGGGTGTAGAGGGTGGGGTGCTCGATGCTCCACGGATGGACGCTGTTCAGTGCGCCGGTGATGGGCAGCGACAGTTCGCCGGTGTAGAACGCCCGGCTGCCCGAGGGGCTGCGTATCTCGGCCTGTAACGTGCAGCCGACGGTCTCGCCCACGGTGGCCGTGTAGATGCGGAAATCGCCCTCGGCCTTCGTTTCGATGAAGATGTCCCGCAGGTAGGCGGGCTCTTTCACGTCGAGGCAGACGGCGCGGCAGATGCCGCCGTAGGTCAGAAAGTCCATCTGCCCGCCGAAGGGCGGGATGTTCAAATCTTCGCGGCTGTCGCAGCGGACAGCCACCACGTTCTTCTGACCCAGATGGAGAGCACTGGTCAAATCAACGGTAAAAGCGGTGTAGCCGCAGCTGTGGTGGAACACCCGACGCCCGTTGCAGAACACCGTGGCGTCATGGGCCACAGCTCCGAAGGTGAGCAGAACGGTGCGGCCCTCCCATTCTTTGGGCGCAAAAAACTCCCGCCGGTAGCCCGAAAGCTTCTGGTAGTCGTTCTCGTTGCAGTAATTGTAGGGCAGGGCCTTGACCGTGTGGGGCAGGCGCACCGGCTCAAGGGTCAGCTCCGGGCATTCCGGCCGCACGATGGCGGGGTCAAAGACCGGGGTGAAGAGCCAGCCGTCGTTCCAATCGTAGTGTTCCATGGCAAATGTTCTCCGTGGCAAAATACTTTAGTTCCTATGCTACCACAAAGTTATGAACGAAAAAAGAATCCGCGCCGGATTTTATCGGTTTCTGAATAAAATTTCAGAAAGAAAGGGCCGCGTTCCCGGCGGAAACGCGGCCCTTTGGAGAAAACCTCTCCGTCAGGCTTTGACTGAGAGGTTTAACGTATAAAGTTGGTCATGGGTCTGCGGGGATTCTCCGGGTGCTGGATGCCCGCGGCTTTGCCAGCCTCGATGCACCGGAGCAGCCAGGCCATGTTGCGGCCCAGCTCCTGCATGACGGCGCAGCCCTCGGCGTCCTGCAGTACCTGCTCGGGGTTCGAGCCGTGGACCATGGGCCAGTAGGAGCCGCTCACCAGCGGCATATGGAAGAACTCGGGGTACTTCACAAGCTGATCGAGGGTGCTGGTGGTGCCGGCGCGGCGGGCCGAGCAGCAGATGGCGGCGGGCTTGTAGGCCAGATACCTGCCGCCCGCGTAGGCGAGACGGTCCATGAAGCTGGTCATGTTGCCGGAGGCGGAAGCGTAATGCACCGGCGTGCCGAAGACGAAGGCGTCGGCAGTCCTGGCTTTCTCGATGGCCTCGTTGACCACGCCGCCGAAGACGCAGCCCTTGCCGGCAGCACAGCCGCCGCAGCCGATGCAGCCGCCCACGGGCTTTGTGCCGACGTTCAAGATCTCCGTCTCGATGCCGGCGGCGTTCAGCTCCCCGGCGATGAGGCTCAGTGCGGTATAGGTGCAGCCCTTCTCGTGGGGGCTGCCGTTGATGAGCAGGACTTTCATGATAAATACTCTCCTTTTGTACGCCCGAAAAAGCGGCGTTCTGGTATGATTTTAGCACATTCATGACCGTAACGCAACGAATCATGACACTGCCCTTGACAAAGACCGGCGGTATGACGATAATATGAAGTTACGATAACAGGAAAGACCCGAAGGAGGCCAAAACCATGCGAGTCATTGCAGGAGAAGCCCGCGGCAGACGGCTGGAAGCGCTGCCCGGCACGGATATTACCCGCCCCACCCTCGATCAGGTGAAGGAGGCGATGTTCAGCATCGTCCAGTTCGACCTGCCCGGAGCCCGTGTGCTGGACCTGTACGCAGGCAGCGGCCAGCTGGGCATTGAGGCTCTGAGCCGGGGCGCTGCCCGGTGCGTGTTCCTGGACGAGAACCGCGAGGCTGTGAACATCGTCATGAAGAACTGCAAGAACTGCGGCGTCTTTGACCGCAGCCGCGTCAACATCGGCGAAGCGGCCCGCTTCCTCTCGGCCTGCCGGGAGCAGTTCGATCTGGTGCTGCTGGACCCGCCCTTCCACAACGGCACGCTGGAAAATATCCTCCCCATCGTGGATAAGTGCGTCGCCCCCGGCGGCATCGTCATCTGCGAGAGCGAGACGAAACTCGTCCTCCCCGCCGAAGTGGGCGGTTTACAGCTGAAGAAGCAGTATAAGTACGGCAAAGTCCTGCTCTGGAAATATGTGAGACCCATGGCAGACGCCGCAGAGGAAGAAGGAGAAGCGTGATGAACATCAACGAGCTTTTGGATACCATCGAAGACCTGCTGGAAGAGAGCACCGGAATGCCCCTTTCGGGCGGCAAGCGCATCGTGGATGTGGAACAAATTCGGGACTATCTCGATGACATCCGCGCAAACCTCCCTGTGGAGCTGCGTCAGGCCCAGTCCATCGTCAGCGACCGCGCCCAGCTCATCGAGTCGGCCAACGCGCAGGCACAGGCCATCGTCAAGAAGGCAGAAGAGCGCGCCCGCATCCTCGTGAGCGAGGCTGAGATCGTCCGCGCCGCCCAGCAGCGTGCGTCCGAGATCGTCTCCGCTGCCCAGACCGAGGCCCGCACCGTCCGCCAGACGGTCACGGATTACTGCGATAATATGCTGAAAACCACCGAGGAGACGATGTCTGAGAACGCCGCCCAGGTGAAAAACGTCCGCGCGAACCTGCGCCAGACCCCCCGCCGCGGCGTGTGATGAGCCGCTCCTGACCTAAATCCAGTCCCCTGCGAGTAAAAATGACGATTCGCAGGGGCTTTTTTTGTAACATTTTGTAGGAAAAAAGCGCAGGAAAAAACTTGCATTCAGCGTTTCGATTTGCTACAATAAAACAGAATCGTCAGGTATCATGACAGAGCAGAAAACGGGACAAACTCCCCGGGAGATGTCCGGCGTATCGGACGGCTCGAAACACGAAACGAAAGGAGGCTGGGCGCGGTGACTCAGACAGAAGATTTGGCACAGTTTGACCCGGCCTCGTTTGAGCATATCCCCGTGCTTCTGAACGAGTGCCTCGACGGACTGAACATCGACCCGGCAGGCACTTATCTCGACGGCACGGCGGGCGGCGCGGGGCACTCCCGGCAGATCGCCCTCCGGCTGGACGGCGCAAAAGGCGGGCGGCTCATCTCCCTCGATCAGGACCCCGACGCGGTGCAGACCGCCAGGGCGCGGCTGGCCGGGCTCCCGGCCACGGTGGTGCAGATAAACTTCCGCTACGCCGGACAAGCCCTCGAGAGCCTCGGCATCGAGAAGATAAACGGTGCGCTGCTGGACCTCGGCGTTTCCAGCCATCAGCTGGACGACGCGGCCCGGGGCTTTTCGTACCGGGCAGACGCCCCGCTGGATATGCGGATGAGCCAGCAGGGCGAGACGGCGGCAGACCTCGTGAACACCGCCAGCCGGGAAGAAATCTCCCGCATCCTGCGGGACTACGGCGAAGAGCCCTATGCCTGGCAGATCGCCGGCCACATCGTGGAAGCCCGCGAGACGGCCCCCATCGAGACGACGTTACAGCTGGCCGACATCGTGGCCAGCGCCATGCCGCCTGCGGAGCGGCGCAAGAACAAGAATCCCTCGCGGCGCACGTTTCAGGCGCTGCGTATCGCGGTCAACCACGAGCTGGACGCTCTGGAGGAAGGTCTGGATACCATTTTCGACCACCTTGCCCCGGGCGGAAGGCTGTGTGTGATCACCTTCCATTCGCTGGAAGACCGGCTGGTGAAAAACAAGTTCCGCCGCTGGTCCACCGCCTGCACCTGCCCGCCGGAGTTCCCGGTCTGCGTCTGCGGCGGCAAGGCGAAGGCAAAGCTCATTACCCGGAAGCCCATCGAGGCCGACAAGCAGGAACTGGAGGAGAACCGGCGCAGCCGTTCTGCTCATCTGCGCGTTTTGGAGAAACTCTGAGCCGGATAAGACGCCGCTCAATGTAAGAGGAGGAGATCAACTATGGGTCAGCCAGCTTATGATATGTCGTCTGAGGTGCGTCGCAGAAAAGCGCCTCAGACCCAGCGCAAGGTCGCACTGCGGGTGGAAAAAGGCGGCAAACGCCGTCTCAGCCCGTTCCAGGCGGCCATGCAGCACGCACTTCAACTGATCTCGATGGCGCTGCTGGCAGGCTTTGCGGTAAGTCTGCTGTGGAGCGAGGCCCAGCTGGTGGAGGTCAACGACCAGATCCAGAAGGCCAAAGCGGAACTCGTGAGCGAGCAGAGCCAGTATACCTACTATAACAGTGTCCTCAACAGCAAGACCAACATCACCAGCGTGGAAGAAGTGGCCGGGCGGCTGGGCCTCATGAAGATGGACCAGAGCCAGCTCACCTACATCCGCCTCGACAGCGACAGCGTACTGGTGCGCAGGGAGTCGGCTGTCCACCAGTGGACGGATTTTCTGCACGACGGTGCCATGACCATTCTGGCTTCCGTCCGCAGCGTAAAATAAGCAAACAGACAGAAAAGCGTGCGGCAGCGCACGCTTTTCTGGTTTCTGCAGGAGAATACCATGCAAAACAAGCCCTCCAACGACCAGCATAAGAACATCTACTACCGCCTCCGCCGCAGCGACCCGCACGAGCGCCTCAGTGCGCGGCTGCGGCATTTCAGCTTCGGCGCGGCGGTATTTTTTGTAGTGGCGGCTGCGGGCATCGTCACCCACAGCCTGTATAACATCCAGATAAAACAGGGCGCGACCTTCCGCCAGTATGCGGCCCAGCAGCAGCTGCTGGACAGCACCATCCAGGCCACCCGCGGCGAGATCTACGATGCCTCCGGCATCACGCTGGCGTCCACCAGCGTAGTATGGACCATCTGGGCCGACCCCAGCTACAGCACGGCCCTCTTCACCAGCCAGACCGTCGAGGAGACGGGTGAGGCTGTCAAGACCGTGGACGAGACGACGCTGGCCGATGTGAGCCGCCAGCTCACCCTACGGCTGCTCTCCGGCGACGGCGAGAGTCTGGACAGCGTAGATACCTCTTCGGCAGAATATCAGACCCAGTATCAGACCGTCCACGACGCGCTGGCCAAGAACGGGTCGTCCTATCAGGTGCTGGCCACCAAGGTGAACAATGCCGTCAAGCTCTCCATCGAGAAATACATCAGCGAATATAATAAAAATCACGCCAAAGCCAAGACTCTGGAAGACGGCACCGTCATCAAGAAGGGCCGTGTCTCCGTCTCTTCGTCCAAGAGCTTCCAGCGCGACTACCCCTATGGCGCGTTCGCCGCATCGGTGCTGGGTTTCTGCAACGGCGACGGCGAGGGCTTCTACGGCCTCGAAAAATCCTACAATGACACCCTCGCGGGCGTCAATGGCCGCACGATCACCCTCCGCAATGCCTACGGCAACGCCATCGCCGACGCCAATGCCACCACTTACGCCGCCAAGGACGGCTCCAATCTGGTGCTGTCGCTGGACGTCAATGTGCAGGAGGTCGTGGAGCGCTACCTCAACGAGGCCATCTACGCCAACACGGTCGAAAACCGCGGCGCAGCCATCGTCATGAACGTCAAGACCGGTGCCATCCTTGCCATGGCCTCGAAGCCTGACTTTGACCCCAACGCTCCGCTGGATTTCAGTGAGAACCTGGCCTATCTGAATGAGCAGGTGAACGCCGAGCCGGAAATTTACACCATCTACAAGAAAGACGCCAATGGCAACTATCTCCGGGATGAGCAGGGCAAGAAGATACCGGAAGAAGACCCTGACTACACCGGAACCTACCGCGACATCCAGTGGAAGAACAAGACCATCACCGAGCTGTACTACCCCGGAAGCGTCTTCAAGGTCATCACGGCTGCCATGGGTGTGGACTCGGGCAAGGCCACCTATTACACCACCTTCAACTGCTCCGGTGCCTATGGCGTGGCAAAAGAGACGTACCACTGCGCCGGTAAGAAGGCCCACGGCGTCCAGAACCTCGCCGAGGCCCTCCGGAACAGCTGCAACATCTACTTTATCCAGCTGGGTCAGCGGCTGGGTTCCAGCGTCTTCTACGACTACTTCGACGCTTTCGGCTTCACCGAGCGCACCGGCGTGGACCTGCCCAACGAGACGGGCATGATGAAGTATTACACCAAGAGCCAGCTGGGCGAGGTCGAGCTTTCGTCTTCCTCCTTCGGTCAGGCAATGGCTGTGACCCCGCTGCAGGTCTGCACCGCCATCTCGGCAGCTGTCAACGGCGGCTACCTCGTCACCCCTCATGTGGTGGATAAGATAACCGACCAGAACGGCAACGTCGTCGAGGAGATCGGCGCGAACGTCCGCCGTCAGGTCATCAGCAAGAGCGCCAGCGAGACCATCCGCCAGATCATGGAGTATGAGGTCGGCGACGGCACCACCACCGGCGGCGGTTCCAACGCCTACGTCGCGGGTTACCGCATCGGCGGCAAATCCGGTACGTCCGAGCAGCTGAACATGGAGCGCCGCGCCGACGGCGACTACAAGAAGGTCGCCTCCTTTGCCGCCGTCCTGCCTGCCAACGACCCGGAAATTCTGGTCTACGTCATGCTGGACGACCCAAACAACGCCCACACCGACTATTCGTCCATCCTGGCTGCGCCTGTGGTCGGCAACATCATCAGTGAGATAGCCCCCTATCTGGGCATTGCCACCGACGGCATCGACCGCAGCCAGAACACCGTCAAGGTGCCGAACCTCGTGGGCAAGGAGTGGAGCAATGCGCAGGTCTCCCTGAATACCAAGGGCCTCAAGCATCAGCTCGTGGAGAGCGAGAGCGACCAGACCGCCGCCGTCGTCACCTACCAGTACCCCCACGCGGGCGCAACGGTGACCAGCGGCACCACCATCTATCTTTACACCGATACCTATTCCGGCAGCCACACGGAAGTGCCGGACGTCAGCGGCAAGAGTGCCGACTTTGCCCGCCAGATGCTGACCGCCGCCGGCCTGAACTGTCAGGTGGCGGGCGACAGCGCCGGTACCGTGCAGAGCCAGAGCGAGGCCGCCGGCTCCAGCGTCCAGAAGGGCACCGTCGTCACCATCACTTGCGGATAAGGAGATTTATTATGGAAAAAATCGCAGCAGACCTGCTTCTGAAAGGCCTTGCCCCCGAGGGCTTCGCCGACAGCCAGCCCATCGGCCTCGTGACCACCGACAGCCGCGAGGTCTGCCCCGGCTGCATCTTTGTGGCTTTCCCCGGTGAGCGCTTCGACGGCCACGATTTCGCGGCCAAGGCGCTGGAAGAGGGCGCGGCCTACGTCGTCCTCAATCATCCGGTGGAGGGCGTCCCGGCTGAAAAGGCTGTTATCAGCCCCGACAGCTACCACGCCATGATGGTCATGGGCGCGAACTACCGCAGCCAGTTCCACCCGAAGGTGGTGGGCGTCACCGGCAGTGTGGGAAAGACCACCACCAAGCAGATGACCTACGCCGCCATCGCGGGCTTTGGCAATACCATCAAGACCGAGGGCAACCAGAACAATGAGCTGGGCCTGCCCCGCACCATGTTCCGCATCGGCAGGGATACGGAGTACGCTGTCGTGGAGATGGGCATGAGCCACGCCGGTGAGATCGAGCGTCTGGCAAAGTGCGCCCGCCCCGATGTGGGCATCATCACCTGCATCGGCGTGTCCCACATCGGCAATCTGGGCAGTCAGGAGAACATCTGCAAGGCGAAGCTGGAAATCTGCGCCGGCCTTGCCGAGGGTTCGCCCCTCGTGCTCAACGGCGACGACCCCTTCCTGCGCAAAGCCGCTCTGCCCGCCCATGTCCGGCCCGTGTGGTTCAGCCTCGGCGACGAGAACGCCGACGTCTGCGCCCTCGATGTCCGGCAGGAGGGCGACAGCATGGCCTTCACCCTCTGCGATAAAAATGCAGGCCGCTATGAGGTGACGATTCCTGCGATGGGACGTCACAATGTGGCGAACGCGCTGGCTGCTTACGCCGCCGCCACCCGTCTGGGCCTCGCGCCCGAGGGCGTCATCGCGGGTCTGGCCGATTTCGAGCAGACCGGTATGCGCCAGAAGGTCGTCCACGCAGGCAGCATGGACGTCATCGAGGACTGCTACAACGCCAACCCCGACAGCATGAAGGCTGCGCTGGCGATGTTCAAAGAGTACCCCTGCAAGCGCCGCTTCGCTCTGCTGGGCGATATGCTGGAACTGGGCGGGATGAGCGCGCCCGCTCATGAAGAGCTGGGCCGTCAGGCCGCAGAGGCCGGGCTGACCGCCCTTGTCACCTATGGCCCCGAGGCCGCACGGACGGCAAAGGCCGCAAAGGACGCGGGCCTCGCCGACGTCGTCCACGCCGAGGATTACCAGCAGGCCGCAGACGCTCTGCTGGCCCGGATGGCCCCGGGCGACGCTCTGCTGGTGAAGGCCAGCCGGGGCATGGCACTGGAAAAGGCGCTGGCCCTGTTTTATCCCGTCTGCGCAAAGTAAAATACTTGGAGTATCGTTATTATGATTCGTTTTGCCTTGATCGTCGCCTCAACGCTGGGGTTCGTCCTCACGGCGGCGCTCGGGAATTTGATGACGCCGCTGCTGCGGGCGTTCCGCGTCCAGCAGGAGGAAAATGAGCCGCCCACGATGGGCGGGCTCTGCCTGATGGTGGGGACGCTGGCGGCGGTGGGCGTCGGCTGGACAGCGGCCTGTGTAGCCCAGCCGGAGCTGCTGGGGACCGAGAGCCTGCTGACCACCCGGCTGCTCATCGCCCTGTTCGGGGCGCTCTGCTTCGGGGCCGTGGGCCTCGCGGACGATGTGGTCCGGCTGCGGCATCGGTCGCCGCTGGGGTTACGCCGCCCGGTGCGGCTGGCGCTGGAAGCAGCCTCCGGCACGCTGGTGCTGGCCCTGCTGGGGCTGAACCACTGCCTGCCCGACGGGCTGGCCCTGCCGGGTATTGGTTACTGCACCCTTGGGCCGCTGGCCCCGGTGGTCTGGCTGGCGATTTTAGTGGCGCTGGCCGAGAGCGCCCGCACCGCCGACGGCATGGACGGCACGGTCTGCGGCTGTGCCTTCATCGCCATGCTGGGTCTCATGACGGCTATGACCCTCCTGGGCTGGTTCCCGCTGGGAGTCCTCCCGGCGGCGCTGGCCGGGGCATTGATGGCCTTCCTGCTCTGGAATTTCTACCCCGCAAAGCTCTGCCCCGGTGCGGTGGGGTGCCAGTTTTTAGCCGGTGCGCTGGGCTGTGTGCCGCTGAGCGTCGGCTGGCCCGGGCTGACGCTCCCGCTGGCCCTGCCCTACTGGCTGGAAGGCGGCATGGTGGCTCTGCAGATCATCGTCTGGAAAGCCTCCGGCGGGCGGCGGCAGCTGTTCGGCACTGCGCCGCTCCACCGCTGGCTGGAAAAGCGGGGCTTTGACCCGGTGAATATCTTTTATATTTTTGGAGTCCTGGCAATGCTGGGCCTTGCGCTGACCTTGCAGGCGGCGCGGGCCAGCTGAGCCGGGACCCGATAAGGAGGGAATGCGGATGGCGACCATCCGGAGAAAAAAGCCTGAGTCCTTTGCCATCTTGTCGAGCCCCGGCCCCTGGCCGCAGGTGCTCATCAACTGGTTGGCGACGCTGGCAGTCATCATCGTGTTCGGACTCATCATGCTGTTCAGTGCCAGCTACACCACGGGCTACCTGCGGATGGGCGACAGCTTCTACTACATCAAGTCGCAGGTGTTCTGCCTGGGTCTGGGCCTCGCGGTCATGCTGCTCTTCTCCCGCATCGACCACCGCTTTCTGCGCAGGATGGTCGGGCCGGGCTATGTCGTCTGCATCGTGATGCTCATCGCGGTGCTGTTCAGTGCGCCCCTCAACGGCTGCCGCCGCTGGCTGCGCATCGGCTTTACCATTCAGGTATCGGAGATCGCAAAGTTCGAGATGATACTGCTCACGGCCCATCTGGCCGCAAAAGCGCCCCATCTGGAAAAGCTGGACCCCGCCTCCGGGCGGCGCGTCCCGGTAGGCCAGTGGCTCTATCAGCGCATCGTGCGGGAACTCATCGTCCCGCTGCTGCCCCTCATCCCGGTGGTCATCCTGCTCATGCTTGAGCCCCATATGTCCGGCATCGTCCTGACGACGGCCATCTGCGGTACCATCCTGCTGCTGGGCGGCAGCGGCGGTATCATCACCTGGGCGGGCGGCACGTCCGCTGTGCTGCTGCTCCGCACCGTGCTGGAGCACATCGACTCCATCCCGTACTTACAGAGCCGTCTGGACGGCTGGACCCACGACCTGAGCAAGATGACCGACCAGACCCTGCAGAGCCTCTACGCCATCGGCTCCGGCGGTGTCACCGGCCTCGGCCTCGGCAACAGCATCGAAAAACAGCTCTGGCTCCCCGAGAGCACCAACGACTTCATCTTCAGCGTCGTGTGCGAGGAGCTGGGCTTCGTGGGTGCCGTCATCGTCATCCTGCTCTTCGTGCTCTTCCTCGTGCAGGGGCTGTGGCTGGCGTTCCACGCCGAGAACCGCTACTGCACACTGGTGGGCATCGGCATCATGGCCCAAATTGCGTGGCAGGTGTTCTGCAACATCGCGGTCGTCACCAACACCCTGCCCAACACCGGCATCTCGCTGCCCTTCTTCTCCTCCGGCGGCACAAGCCTCATCCTGCTGCTGGCCGAGATGGGCGTGATGATAAACATCGGCCGGGGTGGCGAGCGCGCCCGCCTTGAACGGGAGAATCTCCGCGCCCTGCGGGAACAGCGGGAAAAAGAAAAGTCCAATAACACCATCCGGCTCGACCCCAACATGGGATATTGAGCATATCCAAATAAGGAGGAAATCACCATGCGTGTACTGATCGCAGCCGGCGGAACTGCCGGACATATCAACCCGGCTCTGGCCATCGCAGGAGCCATCAAAAAGGCCGACCCGTCCGCCGAGATACACTTTGCAGGCCGGAAAGAGGGCATGGAATACCGCCTTGTGACCCAGGCGGGCTACCCCTTCCACCACATCGAGATCACCGGTTTCCAGCGCAGGCTCTCCCTGAACAACATCAAGCGGAACATCATCACCCTCTGGAACCTGGCCCTCTCCGGCCCGAAAGCCCGGGCCATGATGAAGGAAGTGCAGCCCGACCTCGTCATCGGCTGCGGCGGCTACGTCTCCGGCCCGGTGGTGCGCTGCGCCGCCAAGAAGGGCATCAAGACCGCCATCCATGAGCAGAACGCTTTCCCCGGCGTGACCAACAAGCTGCTGGCCCCGGACGTGGACATCGTGTTCGCCGCCGTGCCTGCCGCTGTGGAAAAGCTGGGTGCGCCCGAAAAGACGCAGGTCGTGGGCAACCCGGTGCGGCCTGAAGTGTTCGAGAAGGCAGGGGAGCGGGACGCCATCCGCGCCCAGCTGGGTGCCGGTGACTGCACCGTCATCCTCTCCTTCGGCGGAAGCCTCGGCGCCCGCCGTGTCAACGAGGTGGTGGCCGACCTCTGCGCATGGGAGCAGAAAGAGCACAAGCCTGTGCTCCACATCCACGCCACCGGACAGTACGGCGTGGAGCTGTTTCAAAATCTCGAAAAGGAAAAAGGCTTTGCTCCCGGCGAGAGCCTCGTGGTGAAGGAATATATCAACAATATGCCCGAGCTGCTGGCCGCTGCCGACCTCGTCATCAGCCGTGCCGGTGCGCTGACGCTGGCCGAACTGGAAGCCGAGGGCCGCGCCGCCATCCTCATCCCCAGCCCCAATGTGGCGGAGAACCACCAGTATTACAACGCCATGGAGCTGCAGAAGGCCGGTGCCGCTGTGGTCATCGAGGAAAAGGATCTGACCGGCGAGAAGCTGGTCTCGACCGTCTCCGGCCTGCTGGCCGAGCCGGGCAAGCTGGCTGCCATGGGCAGGAACGCCCGCACCCTTTCGGTGGACGACAGCCTCGACCGCATCGCTGACGCCCTGATGAAACTGGTCAAGACGCCGTGATTGATTCGGCAGCACTCTTGTGATAAAATAATCAGACGGAAAGGAGGCGACGCCGCACCATGCAGCAGGATCGGAATAACAGCCGACGCACCGGGCAGCAGAACAGCGCCCGGCGGCAGGGAAAGCCCCGCAAAGCCTACGACTGGACGCAGGACCGGCGTCCCTCGAATCAGAACCGCCGCCGGACGCAGGGCTATCAGGAGCAGACGCTGGACTTCTCGGGCGGCAATGTGACGTTCGAAAACCACAGCTCGGGATATGCGGACAACAGCATCCAGTTTCCCCAGCAGACGGCGCGACGGCCCAATAACCAGAACCAGAGCCGCCGTCAGGGCCAGCAGAGAAGCCAGCGGCCCCGTCAGAACACGACCGCCTACCCCACAAATGGGAGCCGCCCCCGCAATGGCCAGCGGCCCCAGAATGTCCAGAGCGCCCGGAGGCCTCAGAGCGGCGGGCGCTACCGCCCCACGGAGGCGAACCTCCGCAGCCCGGCCCGGCGGGAAGGCAGAAAAAAGCGCCGCCTGACTCGTGCCGCTGTCCGCCGCCGCAGGGCCATCCGCCGCCTGACGGCGCTGGCGCTGCTGCTCTGCGTCATCGGGGTGGGCGTCTACCTCACCGTGACCATGCTCTTCAAGATAAACACCTTGCAGGTGGCAGTCGATGGAGAGGTGGTGCAGGAGGTGGGCGGCTATTCCAGCGCTGAGATCCTGCAGGCGCTGGGCGTCCACGCGGAAGAGAACATCTTCAGCTTCGACCCCGCCGAAAAGGCCGCTGCGCTGGAAAAGCAGTTCCCGCTGCTGGAAAATATCCGGGTGGAGCGGGATTACCCTAACACCGTAGTGGTGCGGACCAACGCGGCCACTGCCGTCTACGCCATGCAGACGTCCAGCGGCTGGCTGAGCCTTTCTGCGGGGCTGAAGATACTGGATAAGGATTCGGCCCAGCCGGACCTTATCATCCTCTGCGGCGGCGAGCCGGTATCCACGACGCCGGGTACACAGCTGGAATTTGAGACAGGACCGTCCGGCGCGTCTTTGGGCAGCGCGGCGTCTGACAGCGCCGCATCCAGCGAGGCCGGACCGCCCACGGATAAGCGGCTCGAGTCCCTGAACACTCTGCTGACCGCACTGGACAGCAGTGAGCTGGGGGCGGATGTCACCCGCATCGAGTTCGAGGACCCGGAGCAGATGGCGTTTTTGTATCAGGGCCGCATCAGCGTGCTTCTGGGTACCCTGAATGAGCTGGACTACAAACTCCGGCTGGCAAAGTATGTCCTGCTCAACGAGGACGGCAAGGGCTGCTCGCCCACCGACACCGGTATGCTGGATCTGAGCCACCTGAGCGCCTCTTCCAGCCGCAAATTCCGCTTTGCACAGGGTGAGCCGACCCTGCCCTCGGGCTGGACGGCCTCGGAAGAGCCTGCCGCCCCGGCGGAGGCAGAAGCCGAGAGCCAGCCGGAGGAAGCCTCCGGCACCGAACCCGATACTGAGGGCGCGGAAGCTGCGCCCGCCGAAGACCCTACTGCCGCAGCGGCAGAACAGCAATAAGGAGCATTTGAACGATGAAACTGGAACAACTGTTGGAGGGCGTGTCCTATACGCTGGTGCAGGGCAGCCTTGAACTTGACATCGAGGACATCATCTACGACAGCCGTAAGGCGGCCCCGGGCCGGCTTTTCGTCTGCATCGTGGGTACCCAGCGGGACAGCCACGACTACGCCGCCCAGTGCGTGGCCGACGGCGTGACGGCGCTGGTGGTCCAGCACGACATCGACCTTTCCACCGTCCCCGGTGCTGCCGTGCTGAAGGTGGAGAGCAGCCGCTATGCGCTGGCACTCATGAGCGGCAACCTGTTCGGCAACCCCTCCCGCCGGATGACCATGATCGGTGTCACCGGCACCAAGGGCAAGACCACCACCACCCACATGATAAAGAGCGTGCTGGAAGCCGCAGGCCGCAAAGTGGGCATGATCGGCACCAACGGCATCTACTTCCTCGGCCACCATCAGGAGACGGCCAACACCACCCCTGAGAGCTATGAGCTGCAGAAGACTTTCCGGGAGTTTCTGGACGCCGGCTGCGATACGGCGCTGATGGAAGTGTCCAGTCAGGGCCTCATGATGGACCGCGTGGCGGGCATCCATTACGACATCGGCGTCTTCACGAACCTCTCGCCCGACCACATCGGCCCCGGTGAGCACAAGACCTTTGAAGAATACCGCAGCTGGAAGGGTCAGCTTTTCAAGCGCTGCACCACCGGCGTCGTGAACATCGACGACGAGAACACCGAGGCCCTGCTGGAAGGCCACACCTGCAAGCTGGTGACCTACGGCTGCAGCGAGAAGGCCGACTACCGCGCCGGTACTTACCAGCTGCTCCGCACCCATGACTTCCTCGGCGTCCAGTTCCATGTCTCCGGCAAGGATGATATGGACGTCAAGGTGAATATGCCCGGCGAGTTCAGCGTCTACAATGCGCTGGCCGCTCTCGCTGTGGGCAAGGTGCTGGGCCTGCCTGATGAGGCCATCCACGAAGGTCTGGGCCGCTGTGTGGTCAAGGGCCGCGTGGAGTTGGTCCCCATCAGCAAGAAGTTCACCATCCTGCTGGACTACGCCCACAACGAAGTCTCCACCGAGAGCCTGCTCACGACTCTGCGGGCCTACGACCCCCACCGCCTCGTGGTGGTGTTCGGCTGCGGCGGCAACCGCTCCAAGCTGCGCCGCTACGGCATGGGCGAAATTTGTGCCAAGATGGCCGATTTCTCCATCCTCACTGAGGACAACAACCGCTTTGAGAAGGTGGAAGACATCATCGCCGACATCCGCGTGGGCATGAACAAGGGCAACCCGGACGCAAAGTTCGTGGAGATCCCCGACCGCCTCGACGCCCTGCATTATGCTGTTGACCACGCACAGGAGGGCGACCTTATCGCCGTCATCGGCAAGGGCCATGAGACTTACCGTGACCGCGAGGGCGTCAAGACCCCCTTCCTCGAGCGGGAGCTGCTGGAAGAATACGCCCAGCAGATCGGCCTTGAGTAATATCTGAACATAAAAATACCGGCTGTGTTGAATGCACAGCCGGTATTTTTGTATCTGATGAGATTTAGTTCTTTTCTGCCAGAGCCTTCTGAGCCTTTTCCTCGGGGATGAGATTGGTCATGCTCTTGAGGCTGATGCCGATGGTGGAGAGGTTATGCAGCATGGCAGAAGACGCAGGCTGCAGGATGCCCATTGCCCCCAGCGCGATGAGGGCAGAGTTGAAGGTCAGCACAAAGTGGTAGTTGGCGCTGACACGGCGCTGCAGGGAGTTGGCGATGGTCTTGAGGATGACCAGCTCCTCGAGGCTGTCGGCCTTGATGGTCACGTCTGCGATCTCGCGGGCGATGGCAGCGCCGGAGTTGATGGCGATGCCGACGTCAGCGGCAGAGAGGGCGGGGGAGTCGTTGATGCCGTCGCCGATCATCACGACGGTGTGGCCCTCGCTCTTGGCCTTCTGGACGAAAGCAGCCTTGTCCTCGGGCAGGACTTCGGCGAAGAACTGGTCCACACCCACCTGCTTTGCGATGGCAGCGGCGGTGCGCTCGCTATCACCGGTCATCATGACGGTGTTGGTGATGCCGAGGCCGCGCAGAGCGCGCAGCACGCGGGAAGCTTCCGGACGCAGCGGGTCGGCGATGCAGATGACGCCGGCCAGACGGCCCGAAGCGGCCAGATAGAGGTGAGAATACTCCGGCTCGAGGTTATCGAACTTCTCGCGCTCGTCCTCGGGGATGGTGCAGTGCTCGTCCTCAAAGACGAAGTGGTGGCTGCCGATGACGACCCGCTCACCGCTGACGCGGCTGGCGATGCCGTGGGCCACGATATACTCTACCTCGGAGTGCATCTCTTCGTGGGAGATGCCGCGCTCCCTGGCCTCCCGGACGACGGCGTTGGCCATCGAGTGGGGGAAGTGCTCCTCGAGGCAGGCGGCCAGCTGCAAAACTTCGCTCTCGCTGCAGCCGGAGAAGGGGACGACCTTGACCACCTTGGGGGTAGCGCGGGTCAGGGTACCGGTCTTGTCGAAGACGATGGTGTCAGCCTTGGACAGGGTCTCGAGGTACTTGCCGCCCTTGACGGTGATATGGCTTGCGCCGCACTCGCGCATGGCAGAAAGAACGGCCAGCGGCATGGAGAGCTTGAGGGCGCAGGAGAAATCGACCATCAGGCAGGAGATGGCGCGGGTGGCGTTCCGGGTCAGGGCGTAGGTGACGACGGTAGCACCGAGGCACCAGGGGACCAGACGATCGGCCAGAACCAGCGCACGGTTCTCGGTGCTGGACTTCAGCTTCTCGGACTCCTCGATCATGGCCACGATCTTGTCGTAGCGGTTTGCGCCGCCCTCGGCTCTGGTGGTCAGGACGCACTCGCCCTCTTCCACCACAGTGCCAGCGTAGACGGTGGCGCCGATGGTCTTGCGTACCGGCATGGACTCGCCGGTCAGAGCGGACTGGTTGACCATGGCTTCGCCCTCGATGACGGTGCCGTCCAGCGGGATCATGTTGCCGGAGCGGACGACGATCTCGTCGCCCGGGTGGACCTTGGTGAGCGGCATGAGCACTTCGGTACCCTGTGCGCGGACCCAGACCTTATCGACATTCAGGGCCATGCTGCGGGCCAGGTCGTCGAGGCTCTTCTTGCGGGTCCACTCCTCCAGCAGGGAGCCGACGTTGAGCAGGAACATGACGGAGCCTGCGGTGGCGAAATCGCCCCGCAGGATGGAAACGCCGATGCTCAAAGCATCCAGCACCTCGACTTCCAGTTTGCGGCGCCACAGGCAGCACACACCCTTCCAGAGGAACTCGATGGAGCGGAACACGGTGTAGGCGGCGTTGAGCGGGGCGGGCAGGAACAGCTTGCGCAGTACCCGGCCTGCCACGAGGTTATACATCTTTTCCTGATATTCCTGATTGATGCGGCGGCTGTCGGCGCTGGTGACCAGTGCGTCCAGTTCGGGGTCATCGAAACGGTAGGTGCTCAGGGCGGTGACGGCGTCCTTGCGGGAGCCGGTGTAATACACCACCACATCGCCCGTCCGCTCGTAGACCTTGGCCTTGCTCACAGCGTCGTGGTGGTTCAGATAGGCTTCCAGCACATCGGCCCGGTGCAGGGTCATCCGCACATTGCAGACGTGTACCCGCAGACGGCCGCGGCTCTCATGAAGAATAGTACATTTCATATCAGAATATCCTCTGCGTATTGCAAAAAATAACCATAAAAAGAGCCGCCCACAGGCGGCTCAGAGACTGCAAAATTACTCGTTGGTCTCGGTGGTCTCTGCCTCAGCAGCGTCCTCGATGACCTCAGCCTCAGCCTTGGCAGCGCGGGCCTCGTTGATGGCCTTTGCATCCTCGAGGATGTCACCGGCCTGCTCCTGAACCTTGCTGACGGTCTCCATGGTGGAGTCCTTCATGCGCAGGACAGCAGCGGTGGTCTGGGTGTAGAACTTCTTGGCATCGCTGCTGGACAGCAGCTTGAAACCAGCGGAACCGAACAGGGTGCCGGCAGCGAACAGAGCAATCTTCTTCATATCGACCATAGTAGTATACCTTCCTTTTTATCGTATTCCCTCATGTACCCCAAAGGGCATGGAATAAGTGTTTCTGCGGATATTATAGCGCAGATTTCGGAATTTGCAAGGTTTTTTGACGATGTTAAGACGTATTAACTTTTTACGGGAAGTAGTTTGAAATGTCTATCTTTACGTGTTTTTTGCCGCAAACTACAGTTTGTATTTTCAAACAAACTCCGAGGTGCCGAAGAAATATAACAAAGAGTCTTGCGCTGAGAGGTGCATTCATTGTACAATAAAAAAGTATGCGATAAAATCGACAGGGCCGGGATGTTCCGGCCTGTAAAAATAAGTGAGGCTGGATATGGAAAAGGAAGATATTCGTGTGCTGGCGCTCGACCTCGACGGCACCCTGACCAATGACCAGAAGGTCGTCACCCCCGCCACCCGCGCAGCGCTGGACGCAGCTGCCGCCAAGGGCGTGACCATCGTGCTGGCCTCGGGCCGTCCCACGGCAGGCATCATGCCGCTGGCAAAGGAGCTGGGACTGGATAAAAAGGGCGGCTGCATCCTCTCGTATAACGGCGGTGCCATCATCGACTGTGCTACCGGCGAGACGCTCTACCGCAAGCAGCTGGATGCAAAGTATGTGCCGCAGCTCTGTTCCTTCGCCAGGGAGCAGGGCGTGGCCATCATTACCTATAATAAACAGGGTGTCGTTTCGGAGAACCCCGAGGACGAGTGGGCGCTGAAGGAGTGCTTTACCTGCAAGCTGCCCATGCAGAAGGTGGAGGACCTTGCCGCCTATGTGGATTATCCCATCTGCAAGATGCTCATCACCCTCGACCCCGCCCGCCGCGACGAGGTGCTGGAGGCAGGCCGGAAACAGTTTGCGGGCGAGATCGACCTCTACCCGTCCAGCCCCTTCTTCATCGAGGCTGTGCCGCTGGGGGTCGCCAAGGACGTGAGCCTCGGCAGTCTGCTGGAAAGCAGGGGTCTGACCCGCGACAACCTCATGGCCTGCGGCGACGGCATCAACGACCGCTCAATGATACGCTTTGCCGGCGTGGGTGTGGCCATGCAGAATGCAGAGCCCCCCGTCAAGGAGGCGGCGGACTATGTGACCGTCGCCGACAACAACCATGACGGCGTGGCTGAGGCCATTGAGAAGTTCATTTTTTGAAAGGATACCAGACGCAAATGCCGCGCAACTTAGTTTTATTTGATTTGGAGTGGAACATCGGCTATCAGCCGTTTATCTTTAATTATCACGGCGTCCAGCAGACGCTCCGGGGGGAGATCATTGAGATTGGCGCCGTCAAGATCGACGAGGACGCCAACGTGCTGGATATCTTCTCCATCCACCTGCGTCCCCGCATCTTCCGCTGCCTGCAGCACCACATCGCCAAAGTCACCGGTCTGACGCAGGAGGACCTCGACAAGGGCGAACCCATCATCCAGGGCCTCCGCCGCTTTATGAAGTGGTGCGGTCCGGACGCCGAGTTCGCCGAGTGGGGCATGGATGACGTGCCGGTGCTCAAGCAGAACCTTTTCCTCTGCAATCTCGACGAGAGCCGCCCGACGGTCTGGTACGACCTGCAGCAGCTCTTTCTGCGGGAGTACCCCCGCAAGGAAGGCGAGGGGATGAAGCTGGAAAATGTCGTCACCCGGATGGGGATCCCGTTGGAACGCCCCTTCCACGACGCTTTGTCCGACACCCTCTATACCGCCGACCTCTGCCGTATGCTCGACCTGCGGGCCGGACTGGCCGCTTACCCTAGCGAGGAGGACACCCTGCGCCAGAGCCTTTGCCCCACGCCGGGCGACTACCGGGATTTCAGGGTCTTCCAAGGCTATCTGGAACAGTCTATGTGGAAGCTGGACCCCGTCATCGGCACGATGGCCTGCCCGGTTTGTGGCACGGCCCTGCAGCCGGATGACGTCTGGCTGAAAAAAGGGAGCAGCGGCTGGTACACGCTGTCCCAGTGTCCCGTCTGTAAGGGCCGGGGCGGTGAGGCCGGCCGGGGCGTGTTCCAGAAATACCGGATGTCGCGCCGGGACGGCCTGCACTGGGCCTTCGCCCGCTGCGTCCAGATGCCGGACGATGCAAGCCTGGTCCGCTGGAAAAAGCAGAAGGCCCAGTATCTGGAGCGTCAGCGCCTCAAGGCCGAACGGCAGGCCGCCGAAGCAGAGGCCGCCCGGCACATCTTCTGAGGTAGAAGAATAAAATATCGTGCAGGAAAGAACAACGCTGTTTCATATTGTAAGGAGAGACAGGAAGAAAAAGGCAAAAATGCTCAGATTTTGTTCATATCCCGGTCATAGATGCTGGATATACTAAGAAGAAACATCAGGCAGAAACGAAAGGGATGGTACGAGCACGATGGAAACGACGCTCATCGACTGGCTCCACCAGCTGGGTACGCTGGAATTCTGGGAGGCATTGTTAGAGGGCTTTGAAGGGCTGGGGCCGTTGGTCCCTATCCTGCTGGCGATGCTGGAATCCATTTTTCCGCCGCTGCCCCTCATCGCCATCGTGGCCCTCAATATCGCGGCCCACGGCGGATTTCTTGGCTTCGTCTACAGCTGGCTCGGTGTGGCCGCAGGCGGCACGGTGGTGTTTTTATTCTGGCGGCGGGTGGTCAAACGCTTTTTCTGGAAGCTGGCCTCTCGCTCCGAACAGCTGAAAAAGGCCCAGCAGTGGGTCAGCCATGTGGACACGGCCAGCCTCTTCATGCTGGCCGTCCTGCCCTTCACGCCCACGTCGTTCCTGCATCTGGCCTTTGGCATCTCGGATTTTGACGAGAAGCGCTATCTGCTCACCCTTCTGGTGGGCAAGGCCGTTATGGTGGCGATGATGGCTCTCTTCGGCCAGTCGCTGGTCAGCTCGCTGAAAAATCCGGTGTATCTCATCCTCGCCATCGCTATCTGGGCCGGGATGTACTGGGTGAGCAAGAAGTTCTGTAAGAAGCACGATTTGGATCGATAAAATTGCGAAGCGCTTGACTTTTTTGCTGAGAGTGCATATAATAAAAGCAATGAAAGAAGATATTGCTTCATAGGTTTTCACCAATGAGCAGCAAAACGCCCCACGGTACTGCGAATACCGCGGGGCGTTTTGCTTACTAGGGGTTAGTGCTTACCGGCCTTGCAACAGCGACGACCGCCGCCAGTGGCGGAAACAGGGAGGAGCTGTTGGGGCCGCGGCCAGCAGGATGCGAGCGGCAGCGAAGCAGACGCTGGGAGCCGCAACCCGGGTTCCTTAAATAAAATAAACACAAGAAAAAGCCGCTGTACAGCTACAAAACTGCACAGTGGCTTTCTGTATATAAAGTTTAGTTCTCGGCCAGATTGCCGGTATAGAGCTGGTAATACTTGCCCTTCTTGGCGATGAGCTCGTCATGGCTGCCGCGCTCGATGATGCGGCCCTGCTCCAGGACCACGATGCAGTCTGCGTTGCGGACAGTGGAGAGGCGGTGGGCGATGACGAAGCTGGTGCGGCCGTACATCAGGCCGTCCATGCCGCGCTGCACCAGAGCCTCGGTGCGGGTGTCGATGGAGGAAGTAGCCTCATCGAGGATGAGCACCGGCGGGTCAGCAACGGCTGCGCGGGCGATGGCCAGCAGCTGGCGCTGGCCCTGCGACAGGTTCGCGCCGTCGCCGGTCAGCATGGTGTTGTAGCCCTCGGGCAGGCGCTTGATGAAGCCGTCGGCGTTGGCCAGACGGGCTGCGGCGATGCACTCCTCGTCGGTGGCCTCCAGACGGCCATAGCGGATGTTCTCCATGACCGTGCCGGTGAACAGGTGGGTATCCTGCAGCACGATGCCCAGAGAGCGGCGGAGGTCGGCTTTCTTAATCTTGTGGATGTTGATGCCGTCGTACCGGATCTTGCCGTCCTGGATGTCGTAGAAGCGGTTGATAAGGTTGGTGATGGTGGTCTTGCCGGCGCCGGTGGAGCCGACGAAGGCGATCTTCTGGCCCGGACGGCCATAGAGGTTGATGTCGTGCAGGACGGTCTTGCCCGGCACATAGCCGAAATCGACGTCCGTAAAGGTGATGTCGCCTTCCAGCTTGTGGTAGGTGGTGGTGCCGTCGTGGTGGGGGTGCTTCCAGGCCCAGATGCCGGTGCGCTCGTTGGCCTCCACGAGGTTGTCGTCCTTGTCGTACTTGGCGTTGATGAGGGTGACATAGCCCTCATCGGTCTCGCTGGGCTCATCCATCATCTTGAAGATGCGCTCTGCACCGGCCAGTGCCATGATAATGCTGTTGGCCTGCATGGACACCTGGCTGATGGGCATATTGAAGCTCTTGTTCAGGGACAGGAACGCCATGACAGTACCCAGCGTGACGCCGCCCATGCCGGTGACGGCCATGGCTGCACCCACCAGAGCGCAGATGGCGTAGCTGATGTTGCCCAGCTGAGCGTTGACGGGCATCATGATGTTGGCGAAGCTGTTGGCCTGCTTGGCGCTGTCCTTGAGCTTGTCGTTCAGCTCGCGGAAGCCCTCGAGGGCTTTCTGCTCGTGGGTGAAGACCTTGACGACCTTCTGACCTTCCATCATCTCTTCGATGTAGCCGTTCACTTTGCCGAGGTCGCGCTGCTGTGCGATAAAGTACTTGCCGCTCTGCTGGGTGATCTTCTTGGAGCAGAAGAGCATCAGGGCCACCATCAGCATGGTAACGATGGTGAGCTGCCAGCTCAGCATGCACATGCTGGCAAAGACGGAAACGATGGTGATGGCGCTGGACACCAGCTGCGGGATGCTCTGGCTGAGCATCTGGCGGAGGGTATCCACGTCGTTGGTGTAGACGGACATGATGTCGCCGTGCGGATGGGTGTCAAAGTAGCGGATGGGCAGGCTCTCCATGTGGGTAAAGAGCTGGGTGCGCAGATTGCGCAGGGTACCCTGGGTGACGTTGACCATGATGCGGGCGTTGAGCCAGGCGGCGAGGATGCCCACCACATAGATGCAGCCGACGCGCACCAGCGCACCGGCCAGCGGTGCAAAGCTGGGGTCCTGCTGCTGGGTCATGGGGATGATATAGTCGTCGATAAGGGTCTGCAGGAACAGGCTTGCCTGCACATTGGCCAGCGCGCTGACCACGATGCAGATGAGCACGAGGATGCAGTGAGGCAGATAGTGCTGGAACACCTCTGCCATGATGCGCTTGAGCAGCTTGCCCGGGTTCTCGACCTTCGGACGCGGGCCTCCCATGCCGCGGGGGCCGGGGCCATGGACGACTTTTGCTTTCTGTTCTGCCATTACTGCTCACCTCCCTGCTTGTCGAAGTCGCCGCCGCCCTGAGTCTGGCTGTTGTAGACTTCCTGATAGATCGCGTTGTTCTTCAGCAGTTCCTCGTGGGTGCCGAGGCCGTTGATCTGGCCGTTGTCCAGCACGAGGATGCGGTCGGCATCCTGCACCGAGGAAATGCGCTGTGCAATGATGATCTTGGTGGTGCCGGGGATCTCCTCACGGAACGCCTTCCGGATCTTTGCGTCGGTGGCGGTATCCACGGCACTGGTGGAGTCGTCGAGGATGAGGACTTTCGGCTTACGCAGCAGGGCGCGGGCGATGGTCAGACGCTGTTTCTGGCCGCCGGACACGTTGGAGCCGCCCTGCTCGATCCAGGTGTTGTACTTGTCCGGGAAGCGCTCGATGAACTCATCGGCGCAGGCCAGCTTCGCCACACGGATGCACTCTTCCTCGCTGGCGTTCTCGCTGCCCCAGCGGAGGTTGTCGAGGATGGTGCCGGAGAACAGGACGTTCTTCTGGAGCACCATGGAGACCTCGTGGCGGAGGACGTCGAGATCGTAATCCCGGACATCCACGCCGCCCACGCTGACAGTGCCGGTCTCGGCGTCGTACAGGCGGGGGATGAGCTGCACCAGACTGGACTTTGCGCTGCCGGTGCCGCCGATGATGCCCAGTGTCTCGCCGGGCTTGATGTCAAAGGTGATGTCGTTCAGGACAGGCTGGCCGGAGCCGTGCTTGTACTTGAAGGTGACGTGATCGAAGCGGATGCTGCCGTCCTTGACTTCCTGCACGGGAGCCTTGGCGGGGGGAAGGTCGGTCTTCTCGTCCAGGACTTCCACGATACGCTTTGCGGAAGCGGCGGACATGGAGATCATGACGAAAGCCATGCTCAGCATCATCAGAGCCATCAGGATGTTCATGATGTAGCCGAACAGGGCATTCAGCTGGCCGGTGGTCAGCGCGCCGTGCAGGATGTACTTTGCGCCGAACCAGCTCAGGGCAATGTTGCAGCCGTAAATAGCCGTCAGCATGGCGGGGTTGTTGAAGCTCAGACGGCTCTCTGCGTTGACGAACTGCTGATACAGACCCTCGCAGGCTTTGGTGTACTTCTCGTTCTCGAAGCCCTCGCGGACGAAGCTCTTGACCACGCGGATAGCGGAGACGTTCTCCTGCACCGAGGCGTTCAGGTTGTCGTAGTTCTTGAAGACCCGGTCAAAGATCTTGAAGGTGGGCACCATGATGCTGGCCAGCACGGCCAGCAGGAAGGCGATGGCTACCACGAAGATGAGGGCCAGAGGGCCGCCGATGCTGAGCGCCATGATGAGTGCGAACACCAGATGGACCGGGGCGCGCACACACATGCGCTCCATCATCTGGAAGGCGTTCTGCAGGTTGGTCACGTCGGTGGTCATACGGGTGACGAGGCCGGCGGTGGAGAATTTGTCGATATTGGAGAAGGAGTAATGCTGGATATTCTCATACATCGCATCGCGCAGGTTGCCGGCAAAGCCGGTGGACGCCTCGGCGGCGTACTTGCCGGCCAGAACGCCCAGCAGCAGGGCGATGGCCGCCACTGCGAAGGTGAGCAGGCCGTATTTGACGATGGCGTTCATATCGCCCTTTTCAATGCCGAGGTCGATGATGAACGCCATGATGGTGGGCAGCAGGATGTCCATGACTGCTTCCAGTGCGGAAAACATCGGCGTCAGGATAGCGGCGCGTTTGTATTCGCCCAGATGGGAAGCAAGCTTCTTTATCATACTTTGAGCCTCCTTTGATAAATTGTTTGGTACGGAACAATTTTATACAAAACAATATTAAAGTCAATGCTTTTTCCAAAGTTTCGGAAAAAGTTCATATTTGTTTCACTTTAGTCCCAGATACAGTTTATTCAGCAGCCGCAGCAGCTCGGTGTTTTCTTCTTCGGTGAGCAGGCCGGCCACATATTCATCGGTCTGGTGGAAGGCCCGCATGGTGTCCTCGTGGAACTGGCGGCCTTTTTCGGTGAGGACCAGCTGCTTGAGGCGGGCGTCCTGCTCCACGCTCTGACGGGTGATGTAGCCTTTGCGCTCCATGAGCTGCAGGATGTTGGTGACAGTGGAACGAGTGATGGAGAACTCCCGCTCGATGTCCCGCTGGAACACCGGGGTCTCGGAGTGCCGGTAAAGATACTCCATGATCCAGCCGTGCATGGGGGTCACGGCCTCCACGCCATTGGTGCGGGCGATCTGGCCTATCTTGCGGAAAATAAGGTTGTTCACCCGGCGCAGCTGGGCCGGGATAACCTGCGGCGCCTCCCACGGCGGCGCGATGGGGGTGCAGGCGGGTTCAAAGGCTTGGTTCATAGTATCATCCTTCTGGTTTGGCTTTTGCTGTGAATGTTCGAACGCCGAACTGTTTCACATAAAACTGTTCGATACAGGACTATTATGCTCCAAAAAAAGAGGGCTGTCAACCCTCTTTGGATGATTCGTCCCACTGGCCCAGCCCGGTGAGGATGGAAACAGCCACCTCGGGCTTATTCGTGACCACAAGCTCCGGGTCCAGCCGGAACAGCTGGCGCAGGTCGTCCCGGCTCTCCACGCCCACCGGCCAGGGCGCGACCTTGAAGCCGCGGGCGTGGGCATTGGGGATAAGGTCTTTGTCCCGGAAAAAGGCGTGGTACTCCGGCCCGACGTAATCCACCGGGAAGCCGAACTGGGCCACATAGTTCACAAAATCCGTCTGATAATAATACTGCTGCAAAATTTCGGCCAGGTTCATGCCGGGGAAGATGGAGTAGAGAAAATCGAGACGGTCTTTCAGGTAGTAGATGAGGACGCTGTTCTCTTCGTCCAGACTGCTGGGGTCTTCCAGCAGAGCGGCCGCTTCGCTGAGGGCCTGGGGGCTGGAAAGCTTCTCCACGAGAGGGTCGGTCTTCTTGAGGCCCAGTTTCTCCCAGAAGGTGGCCGGCTGGCTGAGCTGGGATTCGGGGCTGAGGGTCATGGCGCAGGTGGCCATCTGGGGCATCCGCTCCTTCACCCGGCGGAGGGCGCCGTACTCGAAGGAGGTGAGCACGGCCTTTTCTTCCAGCCCGGCGTCAAGGACGGCGTCGATGATCCGGTCCACGATCTCTTCGTCCCGGTCCAAGTAGGGCTTTAACTCAATATGTATCATCCTGAAGTCCTGTGCGACTTCCAGAACCTCTTCGAGGGTGGGGATCTTTTCGCCCGCGAACTCCGGGCTTTTCCATTTTCCGAAATCCAGCTGGCGCAGGTCGTCGAAGTCCATATCCGGGATGTTGCCGTGGACGCCGGTCTTGAGGTCGGTGAGGTAGTCGTGGGCCACCACGAGATGACGGTCCCTGGTGATTTGAACGTCACACTCGAAGCCGTCCGCACCCAGCGTCTTTGCCAGACGGAACGCGGTCAGCGTGTTTTCGGGGGCCAGATGGGACGCGCCGCGATGGGCGATGATGAGAGGGCGCATGGCATGGACCTCCTTAAAAGACAAAAGTTGAAAAATGCGATGCCGTTACCCATGATACACGTTTTCACAAATTTCGTCAATGACGGCGTTTCGGTCAAAAAGGCAGGCGGAAATGGACTGAAAGTACGACTTTTGCCGTCAAAACGACGAAAATTTAAGCTGAATTTTAGCACTTTTCACGAGAAAAAAACAAAAATCGGCCCATTTCTCTCCCATCTGTTTCTTCCCAACGGACAATTCCTGTGATAAGATTATAGTGTAACAGGACGGCAGACAGCCTGCCAATGACCAAAAGAAAAGATACCTACGGAATAAGGGAAATGGAGAGTTTTGCTATGACTGAGTTCAAGCCCATCAAGGAAGGCAAGGTCCGCGAGATCTACGACAACGGCGACAGCCTCATCATGGTCGCCACCGACCGCATCTCTGCATTCGATGTTATCTTAAAGAATAAAGTCACCAACAAGGGCAAAGTGCTGACCCAGATGAGCAAGTTCTGGTTCGACTACACCCGCGACCTGCTGCCCAACCATATGCTGAGCGTGGACGTGAAGGAGATGCCCGAGTTCTTCCAGCAGCCCCAGTACGAGGGCCGCAGCATGATGTGCCGCAAGCTGACCATGCTGCCCGTCGAGTGCATCGTCCGCGGCTACATCACCGGAAGCGGCTGGGCCAGCTACCAGAAGACCGGCAAGGTCTGCGGCATCCAGCTGCCCGAGGGCCTGAAGGAGTCCGAGAAGCTGCCCGAGCCCATCTACACCCCCTCCACCAAGGCTGAGATCGGCGACCACGACGAGAACATCTCCTACGAGCAGAGCATCGACGTGCTGGAAAAGCTGTTCCCCGGCAAGGGTGAGGAGTACGCCACCAAGCTGCGTGACTACACCATCGCTCTGTATAAGAAGTGCGCTGAGTATGCCCTCTCCCGCGGCATCATCATCGCCGACACCAAGTTTGAGTTCGGTCTGGATGAGGAGGGCAACGTCATCCTCGGCGACGAGATGCTGACCCCCGATTCTTCCCGCTTCTGGCCGCTGGAGGGCTACGAGGCCGGCCACGGTCAGCCCTCCTTTGATAAGCAGTTCGTCCGCAACTGGCTGCTGGCCAACCCCGACAGTGATTATGACCTGCCGCAGGACGTCATCGACAAGACCATCGCCAAGTATGAGGAAGCCTACGAGATGCTGACCGGCAAGAAGCTGTAAGCACTTCCATAAATTCAACAGCTGCCGCCCGCTTTGTGGAAAACGAAGCGGGCGGTTTTTGTGCGGAAAAGTTTTTCCTCTTGAACGGCGCAGTGGGCAGTGTTACAATAACACAAGTAATGGGCAGAGAAACGGCCCTTTGTGTGAGAAGAGAGTGCCGCGCGGACGGCGAAAGGAAACAGTCAAATGGAGATCAGCACGCGGGAAAAGACCTTGCAGATCGTCAGTCGATACGTTATCATCACCCTGAGTATCAGCATCATGACCATCGGCGTATACTTCTTCAAATTCCCCAACAACTTCGTCTTCGGCGGCGTGACCGGCGGCGCGGCCCTTGTGGCAAAGCTTACGCCTCTGTCGGCCTCAGCTTTTTCATCCTGCGCCAATATCCTCCTGCTCATTCTGGGCTGGATATTCCTCGGCAAGGATTTTGCCATCAGCACCGGATGGGCTACCGTCGTCATGACGGCAGAGCTGGCCCTTTTTGAAAAATATGTTCCCCTCAGCGGCCCCCTGTCCGACCAGCCCATGCTGGACCTGGTCTTCGCCATCGCCCTGCCCGCCATTGCGTCGGCTCTGCTCTTCAACGTGGGCGCGTCTTCCGGCGGCACCGATGTCGTCGCCCTCATCCTGAAAAAATACGCCCATATGAAGAACACCGGCGAGGCGCTTTTTATCACCGACCTCGCCATGGTGCTGGCAGCCTGCTTCGTCTTCGACCTCTACACCGCTCTCTACTCTTTCGTGGGTCTGACGGTCAAGAGCCTCGTCGTCGATGCCGTCCTCGAGCAGATGAAGATGTGTAAGGCCATCCTCATCATCTGCGACGACAAAGACCCCATCTGCGACTTCGTCATGCGCAAGCTGGTGCGCGGCGCGACCTATACGCCCTGCTACGGTGCCTATACCGACCGGCCCCACTACATGATCTATACGACCCTCACCCACCGCGAGGCATTGCAGTTGCAGGCATTTATCCATAAGGAAAACCTCAACGCCTTTATCTCGATGCTCAGCACCACTGAGGTGTTCGGCAAGGGTTTCAACCACGCATAAAAAATAATCAGCAGTATAAGCCCATCTGTGTCATTCCTCGGAGAGGAATGACACAGATGGGCTTTTTTGTTTGTGCTCAAATGTGCTATAATAAAAAGAACATCGTTATTTGGTGAGGAGGCTGGAATCGAATGGACTTAAAGGAGCAAAAGTACGTCTGCACCCTTGCGGAGTGCAAAAGTCTGACCCGCGCCTCGGAGCGGCTGTATATCTCGCAGCCCGCACTGAGCCTGTACATCAATAATGTGGAAAAGAATCTGGGTGCGCCGTTGTTCGAGCGGAATGGCCGGAAATTCGAGCTGACGTGGCTGGGCAAGCAGTATGTGGAAAAGGCTTCTCAGATGCTGGAGCTGGAGCGGCAGTTCGAGGCGGTGATGCGGCGGACGGAGCAGGAGAATGCCGGGCAAGTGCGGATCGGTATCGCACAGCGGCGCGGCATCTGGTTTCTGCCTGCGGTGCTGTCGGTGTACGAGCGGGAGTGGCCGCAGGTGGATGTGGTCATCCGGGAAGGAAATCTGGCCGATTTGAGCATCATGCTGAAAAACCGGGAGCTTGACCTTGTGGTGCTGAGCCAGAGCGACGTAACGCCCGAGATGGAGGCTGTCCCACTGGGCATGGAAGATTTTCTGCTGATACTGCCCGGAGACCACCCGCTGAACGAAAAGGCGATCCCCGTCGAAGGCTCAAAGTTCGACTTCCTTGACCCGCACCTTCTGAGCGGTGAGACGATATTTCTGAACACCGAGATGCAGAGCGCCCGGCGGGTGGAAGAGAAGATCCTGAAAGACTACAAGGTCAAACCGGGCCGCATCCGGGTAGTACGCAATATGGAGCTTGGCGCACAGCTGGTGGCCGAGGGTCTGGGTGTGGGCTTTATCCGGCAGGGCTATCAGAAGAACATCCACTATCCGAAGCCGGTGAAATACTACACCATCGATGTCTCCAAGTACGGACAGGATGTTGTGGTGGCCTACCGCCAGGATGTGGAGCTGACCAGACCCATGCGAGCGATGATCATGCAGATGAAGGATGCGGCAGAGGAGTATTTGAAACTCTGATAAACTGAACATAAGAATTCCAAAATGAAGATATAATTTTTTCAAAATGTACAAAGCACCTCCGATTTGGTAAACTGAAAGTACCAAAAATGGAGGTGCTTATTATGTTGGAGGAAAAACTGGAGCGAAGCATTGAGCAGAGCGCAGCTGCCCTGACTGCAATGGCAGACGACTTCTTCGACCACCCGGAAGTGGGTCTGCAGGAGTTTCATGCGTTTGAGACCCTGACCGGCTGGCTGGAAAAAGAAGGCTTCACTGTGGAGCGCGGTATTGCTGGTATGAAGACGGCGTTCCGTGCCGTCTGGAAGCATGGCGAGGGCGGCCCGAACATCGGCCTGCTCTGCGAGTACGACGCTCTGGCCGGTCTGGGCCACGCCTGCGGCCACCATATGCAGGGTCCGGCCATTCTGGGCGCAGCCAAGGCACTGAAAGATGCAGCCATCGACGCACCGTATACCATCACGGTCTACGGCACACCTGCTGAAGAGACCATCAGTGGCAAGGTCGTGATGCTGGAAAACGGCTGCACCTTTGAGGAGCTGGATGTGGCGCTCATGATGCACGGCGGCCCGGCTACGCAGGTGGATGTCAAGTCGCTGGCACTCAACAAGCTCAAGATCATCTACCACGGTGTCTGCTCTCACGCAGCGCTCAAGCCCGAAAAAGGCCGCAGCGCACTGGACGGCCTGATCCTGGCTTGTCAGGGCGTCGAGTTCCTGCGGGAGCATGTCCCCTCGGACGTTCGGATGCACTACACCATCGTCAACTGCGGCGGCACGGCGGCAAATGTGGTGTCCGGCTATGCAGAAGCGAGTATGTATGTCCGCTCCTACAGCCGCACCGAGCTGGACGGCGTGGTGGCCCGCGTCAAGAAGGTGTTGCAGGGTGCGGCCATGATGACAGAGACGGAAGTGGAGATCATCGAGGAAAAGAGCCTCGACAACAAGATCCCGGTGCTGTCCCTCAACGAACTGGTGATGGAGCAGGCCGAGAAGGTCAAGGCTCCCTGCATCCGTCCGGCCCGCCAGAAGACCGGGTCCACCGACTTCGGCAACGTGATGCGCCATGTGCCCGGCACCTGCATCCGCGTGGCCTTTGTCCCGGAGGGTGCAGCAGCTCACTCGCAGGAGTATCTGGATGCCGGCAAGACCGAAGCGGCCCACGATGCGGTGGTCTACGGCGCAAAGATCCTGGCTCTAACGGGCGCACAGCTTATTGAGGATCCGGAAAAGCTGGAAGTCATCAAGAAGGAGTTCCATGAAAATCTGGCCCAAGAACTGCACGGCCAGAGCTGACGTTTTGGTGTGTCAAAAGAGAGGAAAAAATTATGGAAACGAAAAAGAAGCAATTCAAGATGCCGCATACCTTCGTCATCATCGGCATCATCATCCTGTTTGCGGTCCTGCTGACCTGGATCATCCCGGCAGGCTCCTACACCCGCTTCGAGAACGAAGCAGGCATTAAGGTCATCGACCCCAACGATTTCAACTACATTGATAAGACTCCCGTCAACCCGCTCGAAATTCCTCTGTACATCGTCAATGCCTTCATCAAGCGCATTGATCTGATGCTGGTCATCATGTTCGCAGGCGGTGCCTTCCACATCCTGACCAAGACCGGCGCACTCCACGCCGTGGTTGCCAAGATGGCAAAGATCTTCTCCACCCGCATCTATCTGTTCCTGCCTATCCTGACGCTGGTCTTCGGCCTCATCTGCACCACGCAGGGCGTCAACCTGTTCATTGCCTTTGCACCCATCATGGTCATGATGGCTTTTGCGATGGGTCTGGACTCCATCACCGGTGCATCCATCATCCTGCTGGGCGGCGCTATCGGTTTCTCCACTGGCCCTCTGAACATCAACACCACCATCGTGGCTCAGAAAATTGCCGGGCTGCCGCTGTATTCCGGCGTGGGATACCGCTTTATCTGCTTTGCTGTGTTCTATGTTATCACGAACATCTACCTCATCCGCTACGCACTGAAGATCCAGAAGCATCCTGAACTCAGCCCCATGTACGAGATCGACAAGACCAGCGAGTTCCGCAATGCTGCTGACCTCGACTCCTTCGGCAAGCTGGACGCCCGCAAGATCCTCATTATGCTGGTCTTCTTCGCATCCCTTATCCTCATCGTCTACGGCGGCATCAAGCTCGACTGGGATATGGCTGAGACCGCAGCTGTCTTCCTCGCACTGGCTGTCATCGAAGGCGTACTGGGCGGCTTTGGTCCCTCTGCGATTTCCAAAGAGTTCCTTGAGGGCTGCAAGAAGATGCTGGGCGCTGCCTTTATCATCGGCATGGCACAGTCTATCAGCAGCATCATGAACGCCGGTCACATCACCGATACTGTTGTCCACGCACTGGCAAACGGCCTGAACTTCGTCCCCACCATCCTGCTCGGACCCGCCATGCTGCTGGCAAACACCATTATCAACGTCTTCCTGACTTCCGGCAGCGGTCAGGCAGCAGCTGTCATTCCCATTCTGGCACCTCTGGCCGACCTCGTGGGAGTTACCCGTCAGACCGCAATTCTTTCCTTCAACTTCGGCGACGGCTTCTGCAACTACGTCCTGCCCACTTCTACCGCTCTGATGGGTATCATCAGCGCTGTGAACATTCCCTATGACCGTTGGATGAAGTTCATGTGGAAGCTGTTCCTCATCTGGATGGCCGTTGGTTCTGTGCTGCTGATGATCGCACAGGCGATCCACCTCGGCCCCATGTGAGCGGGAGGGCGGCAAAAAATCAGACTATGGCGTCAACAATAAAGGAAATCAAAAATCCTTGGCTCCGGACGCTGGCTGAGTATGGTCTCATCACGGTCAGCATCTGGATCATGGTCATCGGCATCTACTTTTTCAAATTCCCAAACCACTTTGCCTTCGGCGGCGTGACCGGCTTTTCCACCGTGTTCAGCCAGCTGCTCCACTGCTCGGCAAGTACCTTCACCACCGTGGCCAACTACGCGCTGCTGGTGCTGGGCTTCATCTTTCTGGGCAAGAGCGTCGGCATCCGCACCGTTTATGCGACCATCGTGATGTCAGTGAGCTTGCAGGTGCTGGACGTTCTGGTGCCGATGCACGGTACTCTGACCGACCAGCCTATGCTGGAGCTGGTATTTGCCATTATGCTCCCGGCTGTCGGTTCGGCGCTCCTGTTCAACATCGGCGCATCCTCGGGCGGCACGGATGTCGTCGCCATGATCCTGAAAAAGTACACCAGCATGAACATCGGTTCTGCCCTGATGGCAGCGGATGTGGCGGCTGTGGGCTTCTCGTTTGCAATGTACGGCCCCTCCACCGGTCTGTTCTCCATCATGGGTCTGGTGGCCAAGTCGATGGTGGTGGATAACGTCATCGAGAATATGAACCTCTGCAAGTGCTTCAACATCGTGTGTGAGCACCCGCAGCCCATCTGCGACTTCATCATCCACGATTTGAACCGAAGCGCGACCACCTTTGAAGCGCGCGGCGCGTACTCTGACGCCCACAAGACGGTCATCATGACCACCATGCGGCGCAGTCAGGCCATCCGCCTGCGCAACTTTATCCGCCAGCAGGAGCCGACGGCCTTTATCATGATAGAAAATTCCAGCGAGATCATCGGTAAGGGCTTCAGCCCCGTGTAAAAAAGGATCTTTCCGCAGCAGGCAAAACGCACAGCCAGTGGTTTTGCCTGTTTTGCACTACCCATTCCCTTTTTGGATGGATAAGGATTCCATCTTTTCATTTCACAAATGCTGCCGAGTGCGGTAGGATAGAGCTGAGAAAAAGGCAAAAACAGCGCCGGATGGCATTTCGTGCAGGCAAGGAGGGGAAATGGAAGAGAAAATGCGCGAGCAGCATGACCAAATGGAATAAATCTTGTGTACAAGAGAAGTTTTTGGCGATTCTTAACGAATATTAAGACTGACGCTATGCCTTTTGTAAGATTGTCCGATTATGATAGAATCATCAGGAGCGGCGCAGTGAGGCGCTGCCCCGCAAGTACGGTATAACGATTGAAGAAACCACCTGCCAAGGAGGAAAAAAGCATGGAGATCAAGAAAGCAGCCACGGCTGGCACTCTGGAATCCAGCGACTGCATGGTGACCGTCGAGCCGGGTAAGGGCAAGATCGATTTCTCCCTCGAAAGCTCTGTCATCCACCAGTACGGCAACCAGCTGAGCAAGGTCGCACTGGAGACCCTGAAGAATCTGGACATCGACAACGTCCGCATCACCATCGTGGACAAGGGCGCACTGGACTGCACCCTGAAGGCCCGCATCGAGGGCGCGGTGTTCCGTTCTGTTGACCAGTATGAGAATCTGCCCTGGGGAGGTGCCATTCGATGAATAATCCGAACAAGAAGCGCCTGCGCCGCACGATGATGTTCCTGAATGCGCAGAAGCCCGGCCTCATCAAAGACCCCTACATCTATAAGGCCGACTCCCTGATGCTGGACCTCGAGGACGCTGTCGCCGAGAACCAGAAGGATGTCGCCCGTTTCAGCCTGTATCACGCCCTGAAGACCGTGGATTACCGCGGTGCAGAGCGCGTCGTCCGTATCAACGGTCTGGACACTCCCTACTGGCGTGAAGACATCCGTGCCTGCGTGGCCGGCGGCTGCGATTCCATCCGCATCCCCAAAACCGAGCACGCTGAGGATGTCCACCGCGTGGCGCAGGCCATCGCCGAGGACGAGAAGACCTATGGCCGTCCTGAGGGTGAAGTCCTCATCATCGCCGCTCTGGAGTCTGCCCGCGGCGTCATGAACGCTCTGGAGATCTGCGAGAGCGATGAGC